>OGUA01000160.1_pt1 | contig 46834 bp, 59 predicted proteins | sample 1573691 | NCBI WGS metagenome assembly OGUA01 (sample SAMEA2581925, study PRJEB24529) | metagenome | biome: Human gut stool | place: China | collected 2011 | reverse complement strand
CCAACACCTCGCTGCTGCTCTGCTACAACCCGGCGCAGGTGCTGAAGATGGGCGGCAAGCACTACCTGACCGGCCCGGTGATTCTGGTCCGCACCAACATGGATGGCGAGGTCATCTCGCTGACCATTGATGAGGTCTACCTGTTCGTGCGACACGAAGTCGCTTAATTCAACTGTCTGGCAATGACCGGACCTGTTATTCCATTAGCAGTAGTCTACTGTCAACAAAGCGGCTGGTAACGGCTGTGAGGAAGCGTGACAGGACAAGGGTAGCCCCACCCGAAAGGGTTCAAGCTGAAACTGCGAGGTGAAAGCGATAAGCTGCAAGCAACAATGCGGTTGGGGAGCCTGACTTGTATGGTATGGTTAATGTAACGTGAATCACTGATAAACGTCGTTAAGGCCGAACAGGCTAAAGTTGCTGACAAGCCTGAACCAAAATGGTAATGCAGCTGGTTATTCCCCTGTATAGTGGGAATACATGGACACAAAGCTGCCGGCGGAGAAGTGAGACCTAACCCATACTGTTGAATAAGCGGAACGTGGTAAGCCCGTATTTCTCCGAGCAATCGGACGGAAACCGTAAGGAGACTTTATGAAATGCGGGTAGAAGAAAGATGGAAAAAGCGAATGCCGACCCTGTAATGGGGACGGATAGAGGTTGCAACATTACCTCATGCGAAAGCAGGCAGACTTCCATCCATGGTCTTTCTTTACGAGAGAATTTACAGAACTTTTCAAAATGGAGGAATTGCAAATGAACGAGAAATCGTGTGCACCGACTTGCAAAGTGGAAGATTGGGCCAGCATCGACTGGAACAAGGCTCGCGCTTATGTTAAAAAGCTGCAAATGCGTATCGTAAAGGCTCAACAAGAAGGTCATTACAGCAAAGTGAAAACGCTGCAATGGCTGTTAACTCACTCGTTTTACGCCAAAGCCTTGGCAGTGAAGCGAGTAACAAGCAATCGTGGTAAAAATACGGCTGGGGTTGACCATGAACTGTGGCTGACCCCAGAGGCAAAATTCAAGGCAATCAATAAACTGAAACGGCGAGGATACCGTCCTCAGCCTCTGAAACGTGTTTATATTCCGAAGAAAAACGGCAAACTGCGACCATTGAGTATTCCGACAATGACAGACCGAGCCATGCAGACTTTGTACATGTTTGCACTGGAACCGCTTGCTGAAACCTACGGTGACCCGAACTCCTATGGATTCCGAATCGGCAGAAGTACGCACGATGCAATCGAGCAGTGCTTTACCGACCTGAACAAAGGAAAATCACCCGAATGGATTCTCGAAGGTGACATCAAGGGATGCTTCGACCATATCAGCCACGAATGGCTCATGGAAAACATTCCGATGGACACACAGGTTTTACAGAAATGGCTAAAGTGTGGATTTGTCGATACGAAACAGCTGTTCCCCACCGAAGAGGGTACGCCGCAGGGCGGGACTATCTCGCCCACTCTGATGAATATGACACTGGATGGGCTGGAACGGCTCTTAAAGGAACGACTGCCGACCAAACAGTACTTCAATGGGAAAACTCACTTTAATAAGATGAACTTTGTGCGCTATGCTGACGACTTTATCGTAACCGGAGAAAGCCCGGAATTTCTGCGCGAAGAAGTCCTTCCTATTATTAGAGAGTTTATGGCTGAACGTGGATTGCAGTTGTCCGAAGAAAAGACGGTTATCACCCACATCGAAGATGGATTTGACTTCTTGGGCAAGAATATTCGAAAATACAACGGAAAACTCCTTATCAAACCCTCGAAGCAATCGGTCAGTTCTCTGCTGAAAAAGGTGCGCGAAATCGTCAAGAGCAACAAATCGGCAAAGCAGGATTCCCTGATTCGCCAGCTCAACCCGGTTATCCGTGGCTGGGTCAATAACCAGCGATTTGTTGTGTCCGCTGAAGCATTCAGCAAAATCGACTATCAGATTTATAATTGTCTCTGGCAATGGGCAAAGCGCAGGCACAAGAAAAAGAGCAGACGGTGGATTGCCAAGAAATATTGGCACTGCATCGGCTCTCGGAACTGGACTTTTGCCGCAGAAGAACGCTCCAAGAAGAGAAACAAAGAGCTTTCCTATTTTGCCCTCGAATATGCAACGGACACCAAAATCATCCGCTTTAAGAAAATCGTTGCCGAAGCAAATCCGTTCGATGCGCGGTGGAATGGTTATTATGAAGAGCGTGATGGTGAGAAAATGCTGAACAGCACCAACGGACGCGAAAAGCTCTTGAAAGTATGGAGAAATCAGCACCGCTGCTGCCCTGTGTGTGGAGAACCGATAACTTCTGACACAGGTTTCAAGGTTCACAAGGTGTTCCGACATGGAAAGTCACCATGGCTGGAAATGGTGCATCCCGAATGCCATACCGTATTGCACAAAAACGATGCTTGTTTTGTTGCGCCGGGTTCCCTAACGGGAACTTTCTGAAAGGCTTGAGCCGTATGAGGGGAAACTCTCACGTACGGTTCTTAGGGGAGGGGCTGGCAGTAATGCCATCCTCTTACCCGATCAGACCCTTGAGAATAAACAGAAGTTTATCTCGCAGATCATGACGAGCAAATCGCCTATGCGATCTTGCGATGATATTGACGAACAGGCTTTATCTTACGCAGAAATCAAGGCTCTGTGTGCAGGCGACCCTCGCATCCGGGAAAAGATGGACTTGGACGTGCAGGTAGCAAAATTGAAGGTGCTGCGCGGAGACTTCCAGAATCAGAAATATCGTCTGGAGGATAAGCTGCTCAAAACATTCCCGGAAGAGATCCAGAAACAGAAAACCCGCATTGCTGCTTTGCAGCAGGATTCACAGATTGCAGCAGCACATCCACAGGACAAAGAAAACTTCTGCGGCATGACCATCAAGGGCATGGTGTACGATGACAAAAAGGCTGCGGGCGAACGGCTGCTGCTGGCTCGGCAGGAGATGCCCAATGCTGATATGATGCTGCTGGGCACCTACCGTGGCTTTGAACTGAACATTCGATTCGACAGCTTCAAGAATGAGCATCAAGCCGTTCTCCGGGCAGAGTTGAGCTATCCGGTATCGCTGGGCGATGATGCGCGCGGCAATATCACTCGTCTGGACAATGCCATCGACAATTTCGCTGACCGAATTGCAGACGCTGAAAATGCTCTGCAAAACCTTGAACAGCAGAAGCAGGCCGCAGAGGTCGAAGTGGCAAAGCCCTTTGCACAGGAGGAGGAACTGGCCGAAAAGTCTGCCCGCCTTGCTGAATTGAACGCCTTGCTGAACATCGACCGTGACCGCAGTTCCTCACAGGATGTTCCCGAAGAAACCGAGGAAACCGAAGCACCCGCAACTCGTCCGTCTGTGCTGTCTGCACTGGAAGAAAAAGCCAATCAGCCAGAGCCTGTTAAGCCGTTCAAAAGCTATCTGGATAAGGAGGGCCGATAATTTGAAAAAGCGGGAACACCGTCTCTTTATTCGTGTGACTGATGAAGAACGGAACTGCATTTTAGATAAGATGTATGGCATGGGCATCCACAGCCTGAGTGCCTATATCCGCAAGATGGCACTGGACGGCTATTGCCTGCACCTCGACTTGAAAGAACTGCAACGCATGGCATATCTCTTGCAGATGTACAGCAACAATCTGAACCAGTACGCCAAGCGTGCCAACGAGTGCGGCAAGGTCTACGCCGCCGACATGGAAGATCTGCGGCAGCGTCTGGATGAACTGATTGACATTGGCAAGCAAATTCTTTCCAAGCTAGCAGAGCTATAAAAATTCCCGCAGTTGGAGGACTGCGGGTGTACATATAATGCTTGACATCCTTGCAACGTAGTAGTCGATACCTTTATAATAAAGGCGAACAGAAAGGAAGTGCTTGATATGATGTCTATGCTGAAGAAAATTGTTCTTTTCCCGATTTCTCTCTTTGTGGCGTTTCTAGCTCTGATGGCAAGGTGGCTGCTAACCCTGTCCAGCTATGTGGTTGCTCCGCTGATGCTCTACATCTTCGGCTGCGGCATCTACACTGCTTACCGTCAGACTTGGAACCAGTTCTTTATCCTGCTGGTGGCCGAGTTCATCTGCTTCATCCTCTTTTTCGGTGCAACTGCCATCACCGAGGGCATCGGGCGTTTCAGTGAGTGGCTTGCAGAACTGTGAGGGACGCTATGAGCAAACAGAGGATAGAGGATTGTTATTTTGAACACAACAGCACGATTTTTCTGAGATGCTGGGTGAGGATCAAGAGTATCTGCGACTGAAAAAAGCCAAAAGAGCAGCTGAGGAAGCCTTGCAGAGCGTTATCAGCAAAGAAGCGTGGAATCAATATCTCGCCTTAGATGAAATCTGCAATGAGTTGGAATGCGCCAGATACAAGGCAATGTATCTGGCGGGTGCTGCCGATTACGAAAAAATATCCAAATGATCTCAATGCCGCCTCCGGGCGGCATTTTTTCTTTGCAATAGGGGGTGATGATGCTGGCAGCAACACGGCTGATTGCGCTGCACAAAAACAAGGGCATGACCGTTGCGGCCTGCCTGAAAAATCGCACGGACTATATTGAAAACCCGGACAAGACCGAGCAGGGGCAGTATGTCAGCAGCTATGCTTGCAGCGCCCTGACAGCAGATGAAGAATTTATGCTTACCAAGCGGCAGTACGATTTCGTAAACGGACGCAGGCAAAAAAGCGATGTCATTGCTTATCAGATACGGCAGTCCTTTCGTCCGGGAGAAATCACTGCAGAGGAGGCTAACAAAGTAGGCTACGAACTGGCCATGCGTTTTACCAAGGGCAAGCACGCCTTTGTGGTGGCAACGCACACGGACCGGCAGCACATCCACAACCATGTGATCTTCAACTCTACGGCACTGGATGGCACCAAAAAGTTCCGGGATTTTTTCTTTTCAGCGTTGGCAGTGCAGCGGTTGAGTGACCTGATTTGCTTAGAGCACCAGTTGTCCGTCATTGAGAAGAAACCCTACCGGGAGCGGCAGAAGCGTGTTCTCTATCTTCCAAAGGAGAGCAACAGGGACCGCCTATGCGGAATCATCGACACAATCCTTGCAGAAAAACCGGGGGATTATGAAACGTTTCTGCAAAAGCTAGAGCAGCAGGGCTACGAGGTGAAGCGTGGCAAGTACACGGCGGTGAAGGGCAAGGGACAGAAACGCTTTATTCGGTTCCGAACTCTGGGCACCGGGTACAGTGAGGAAGAAATCAAGGCAGTGCTGGAGGGTAAAGCGAAACATCAGCCGCACCAGAGAAAGCTGCCTAAAGAACAGCCCTTCCAGTTGCTGGTGGATATTCAGGGGAAAATGGCAGAGGGCAAAAGTGTCGGCTACAAAAGGTGGGCGACCAAGTTCAACCTGAAGGAGATGTCCAAGACGCTGCTATTTTTACAGGAGCAGAAGATCAGCAGTGCCGAGGAACTGCGGGAACGTGCAGCGGCGGCTACGAAACGCTATCATGCCATGGGCGATTCCATCAAGGCGGCAGAAACGAGGTTGGCCGAAATCGCCGTCCTGAAAACCCACATTATCAACTATGCCAAGACTCGCCCGGTCTATGATGCCTACCGCAAGTCGGGGTACAGTAAAAAGTTTTTGGAAGCCCATCGGGAGGAGATTACTCTGCACAAGGCGGCGAAAGCTGCCTTTGACGAAGCCGGGCTGCAGAAGCTGCCGAAGGTCAAGGAGTTGAATGCGGAGTTTGCAGAACTGCTGACCAAGAAGAAAGCATCTTACCCGGACTACCGCAAGGCACGGAACGAGATGCAAGAACTGGTTCGCGCGCAGAAAAACGTAGAACGCTTTTTTGCAGAGGAAAAGGACACCACCGAGAAAACCCAGACTCGATAAACGAATACCGCCGAGGAACTTTCCTACTTGGGAAGCGTCCTCGGCGGCTTTTTTAGTTTATGTAGCAGCGGTCCTGTTTTATAAGCCAATCTTCACACAGCCGCTGGGCTTCGTCCTTTGTGCAGCAGGTGCAGTTGAAAAGTTTGCCACGGATGGAACAGTAAGTGTAGTGTACCTTCGGGACTCCATTGGCATCTCGAAAATCAACGCAGCGTTCCTCACCGGGCAGCAGATAGATCGTATCCACGTTCAGAAGCTCCTTTTACCTTCGTTCATGTGCCAAGGGGCACAACATTTGCTATTGTACCATGTACCGTCCCCAAAGACCATTGCTTTTTTGACCAAAGATACGCACAAAAATTTTCCACCTTGAAATTACCCGAATAGCGTTGAATGAACGCAAATGGATTGTGTATAACAAAAATTGCGACAGGTATGCTATTGGTGTGTAACAAACACAATTAGAATGTGAGGTCGCTATGAATACGCTTTTGGGTCAACGAATACGAGAGCAGCGCAAAGAAAAAGGATGGACAATCGAGCAGTTTGCAGAACGGGTCGATTTGTCAGCAAATTATGTTGGAGATTTAGAGCGCGGAGTAAAAATCCCTAAACTGGAAACCTTTATCCGAATCGTCGAAGTGCTGGACGTATCTGCCGATGTGCTGATCCGGGATTCGGTTGCATCTGCTTCCCATGTGGCAGATGATGAACTGTGCAAAAAGTTGAGCCAGCTCACGCCGGGGCAGAAGAAAGCCGCCATTGACATACTGAATGCATACACCGACAACATCCCCTATATCACAAAATAACACCTATGTCAAGGAGCGCAGCAAACGTGCTGAGCTCTTTCTTTTTTCCCTCAAATAGTTTATAATCAACACTATAAGCGTGTATATAACGCTAATGGAAAGTATTTGAGGTGAACGACATGACGATGCTACCCAATATCGAAGAAGCAATGGAAGATGCCCGGAATGGAAAGTTGAGCCCGTATTGGCAGAATAATCTAAAACGTGAATGCCTGCATGGAGAGCTATCGGCGGAAGAACGGCTGGCTCTTTCGGAACTGAATTGCATTTTGTCCGAGACTCCACAATGGAGCAGCGAAGAAGAACTGTGTATCGAAATGGAGAACATCGGTGGCAGGGTTCGCTTCTGTCACTTTTGGGATGAGCACTACTCCATGGTGCAGTTGACGGAAGACCGAAACGGAAAATACTCCGCAGCCTACGTTCTGGATGTAGAAACCACCCCGGATGTGCGTAAGGTGGCGGCATTGCAGGCACAGAAAGAACTTGCGGACTGTATGCAGGTGTGGGGCGTTTCGCTTCTGGATGCGCCTGTTCCTGAACAGATGAAGTACGATTCTCTTGCAGAAGCCGCTTCTCACCTCATGCAAGTTTTGAACGACCCTGAGCACATCACCGGGTAAAAAGCGTCCCGCCGGGATGCGCAGCCTGCATTGGGAAAAATGCAGATCAAAGGGGTTTGGGGCATTCCCCAACAAGCGTTTTGCAACGCAAAATAAGCAGATGTATATACGTCTGCACTGCTTGCCACAACAATGCGTCCTTTTTGTCCGCAATTTGTAATTTTCAGATTGGAGAAAAACGCCATGGCAAAGACGAAGGCTGAAGAAAAAGCCCTCAACCTTGATCAGATTTTGTTTAACTGCCGGGATTATCTGCGCGCTGCGCGCAACTCCGGCTCGTTCTTTGAAAAGCGTGATATCCCCCGCAGTACAGCCCCGAAGTTCTCAGAAAGGTCATGGAACAGGTAGAGAACTTTGAGGAGAACAATTAAGCATTTTCTCGTTTTAACGTGGGATTAGATTGCTGTAGACCTTAATACAAAAAGATAGATAATGAAAATCTGGTGTCTGCTGGTACCAAAAAGCAGTTTGGCATCCTGAAAGACCTGATGAACCGCTCCGACGTGGATATCATCGTCAATGCCTGTGATGCAGGGTAGTGCGGTTAGGTGACTTAAGAGAGAAAAAAGAGACCTCATCTCGTAAAAAAGTCAATGCGGTCGTCTGCTTCTGTATTGAAATACAGTGGACGACCGCGTTGATCTTTGATGAGCAAGTACTGCCATTCATAGTATTGGAACCGAATTTGCTGATGGTTTCCAATTGCTGTTTGGATATTATCAATGATATAGTAAACCTTTTCATTATACGGTTTGACACGGCTGGATAAAGCAGCAAATTTTTGAAGCTGCTCTGCCTGATATGTGCCGGCTAAACGGCATAATTTCTGCACCAGCTCCTCGGATTTCTTGGCAGAAATGATCTTCGAGGATGCTACTGCGTCTGTCAGCATTTTCAGTTCTGGATACTCAAACAGGCGACTTCCCATAAAATATTGGTTTTGGGTACTCTTGACCACCACAATATCAATCCCTGCATCGATCAGCGCATTGGTATCTGCGTAAACAGTCTGCCGCACTGCCTGAATTCCTTTTCCATTCAGATGGGCAATGATGTCAGATACTGTGGCGGGATGGTTTTCATCGGTCCGCTCATAGAGAAACCGGAGTAATTCCAGTATCCGCATATTTGTTGAATTCTGCATACTTCACCTCCTCGATTCTTAAAATGGCCTATTTTGTATGGTGTCCAGCCCCAAAGACCAGAAGCAGGGCGACAGCACAGAGAAGCAGGCCGATCCAATTTCGATCTATAATCAGCTTGATCACCGCCACAAGCAGAAGTCCGCCTACCAGGAGCACAACGCCATTCATTCAGCGTCCTCCCGAAGCATAGTTTCCCATGTTGATGTCCAGCACCCCTCTGGGCGGCTGGATCAAGGCATCTTCATATTGGCACTTCCACTGGATCTCCCGGCACATCTGGCCATCCGCCACGCCGTCTATGGTTTCCCCATCCTCAATGGGGTTATCATGCTCCAGAATATAGGACGCTGCATTATAGGCGTGGTTTACCACCCAGTTGGGGTCCATGCCGTGGAAGTGGTACTGGAGATCCGGCAAAAACAGGGTGCTCATGCCCACCGTGTCGATGAGCATATCCTCCGTGCCCTCGATGTTGAAGAAACGGACATTGACGCCAAAGCGGATGAACCGATCCGGCCCCTCAATCTGATGGGAGCGCACATCCTCTGCCAGAAACAGCTTGCCGCAGTTCTGGAAATAGAACGCCTCACAGGTGGGGTACAGCTCTGCCAGAGCCTCCAGAAAGTCGGCATCCAGGTTGGCACGCTCCAGCGCTGGAAGCGCCGCAGTCAGCATATCGGTGGCCACCACCTGATATTTGCACTCCCGGAAGATCCGGTCACGGTCCTCCTGGCAGTCCCACATCTGGCTCATCAGAAAGGCATCAAAGCCTTTGCCCTTGAACTTGTCGCATTTCATCACCATCAGCTGTACCGGGCACTTGCCGTCCTGAAATTCCGCGACATGATCCAGGGCGGCAAAGCCGGCCATTTTCTTATCATAACAGAAGCACTCTGTTGATCCGATGTGCTTCTCCATTATGGCAGTCATTTTTTCTTTATCCGGCATTTCTACCGGCTCTTTGAACAGCATCTGAATGAGATAGGGACCTCCGGGCTGGGGGCCTTTTTTGTCGTCCAGATTTTGCTGGAAAGCTTTATTGCTCATTTGGGTTCCTCCTTCTTTTCTGGGAACAGTTTCCACCGAAACTCCAGCTCTTTCTGGACAAACTCTTTCGGCAGGCCGCGGGGGTTGGCGATGAGATACCATACCCGAAAGGTGCGCTTCTTCGGATCTGTTTCCTGCCGGTAGAGCTGATAGCCCGCCTCATCCTCCTGTGTCCACTGTCCTGTCTGCCGCTTGGCCTGCACAAAGGGTTCCACCACCTGGTCCAGTTCCTCTCTGGTGCGGCTTGATTCACATCATTGGCGTGGGAGAGGTGGAACAACATCGAACCCATCCAGTTCTTTGCCTTGTGTCCAGGCGTTCCGCGCAATTCCGCCTGACGGCGGTACTCCTCCATCTGCTCCGCCGTTCCGTACCGTTCCACCATCTGCTCCCGCACATAGATGAACCAGCTGTAGTCCTCCGCCTCGGTGAAGGGGGCGCAGACCGGCTGTAATGCCTCCACGGGGTCTGCCTCGAAGCGGTCGATGAAGTCGAGGTAGTTGGCTTTGACCAGGGGCAGAAAGGTGTCCAGCAGCCCGGTGTTCAGCCGCAGGTCCTCTGTCAGCATCCGAAAGAATGAACCGCCTGTTGTGGGTTCAATTCTGAAAGAGTAGAGGTAGTCATCTCCCTGCTTTATGATACAGCTGAAGCCCACCTCCACATTCCCATGGCCGATTTCGTAGTCTATGTAGTTGTAGCGGCTCCGGTCAAACCAGATCTGATAGGTCAGCCCGTTTTTCATTTTCTTTTTGAAGTCGCCCTTTTTCAGACGCTTCCAGCCCTTTTCCTCCAGGCCCAGGCCGTTCCACAGGTAGTCCAGAAGTTCCTGAATTATATCTGCCGGCCGTTTTTGTTCCACGGTCTCCACCCCCTGACGAATTCTCTTTAATAGTCAAGCAGGATAGGCACCTGCTGCTCCTCGGCAAACCGCATGGCCCGCCAGAACATGGAGAAGGCGAACTTGGCCAGGGATTGGGTGTCATACTGGGTGTGTTCCGGGATGTCTGCCTTGCTGTACTGTCCATCTGAGTCTACGGTTCCGTCTACCGGGTATCCCTCCGTGTCTGCCCAGCCAAGGATGGTGTCCTCATCGGCCTGCCATGCCAGCTGGTTCAGCTTTTCCAGCTCCTTCCGCAGTCCGCCCAAGGTGGCGATCATCGTCTGATCATCGGTGGGCAGAGGGCCTTGGAATAGAAAGCTGTCGGTGAGGGGAAGCCACCAAGTCGCGCCCCGAAGCAGGGACCACACCCGCTCCTCGTCCGATGCAAGGCGGGCAATCAGGGGATGCTCCCCGAAGTCCCAGTCCTTCTCCACGGTGAGAGGCACCGGTTCCTCGTATGTACGACAGGCGGCCACCAGCAGCATAGCGCCGAAGGCATCCCAATCCGGCTTGTCGGTGTAATAAGGTTTCTCATTATCTTCAAGCCAGGGAGCGTAGGGGGGCTGGCCCGGCTGAGAAATGGCGCTCAAGATCTGATCCCGCCAGTTCTCCACCGCCGCCTGGACCTCAGCCGGGGACATTTCTTCCTCGTTATCAGCAGGTTCCCCGTCCGGGGTGATGCGGTTGAAAGAGTATCCGTTTTCCTCCGCCCACTGCTGAACAACAGTTTTCCAGTTGTGAGAATAGTACCGGGTCAGCGGCCCGGCGTAAATATCAAGTCCCATAGCAATGTCTCCTTTTCTGTTATGCAGTCATTCTTTTGCTGGAGCGAACATCTGGTCAATCTTCTCCAGATCGTATTCCAAAATCCAGTCATGAAATTGATGATAGAGAGGCAATAGCAGCTTCTGTGAGCCGCCCAGCACATCCAGCCCACGGTCATCGTACAAATGGTAGAGGAACGGCCCCGGCCCAGCCAGATAGACGCTGGACACAAAGCCGTTCCAGCCGCCGATGTCCCCCAGAATGATTTCCCGAAGAAGCAGCTCTGGTTGAAAGCTGATCTTGCTGAGATCCCAGTAAAACTGCACTTGTGCATGGGTATCCCCATCTTCATCCTGCTCTGTGGCCGAAAGTTGTTCATCGGGAACTGGGAGGCCCACTCGCTGCCGGATAACGGTCAGCAGGGACTCGGCGGGTTCTTCATCGGGATACCCGTCGATCCGCAGAAGGTCCGGCACCGCCGGAAGTGCCCGATAGATCGCGGCGGCTCGGTCCAGCGCCCCCTGAACATAAGCGGGGTTGGTTTTCAGCTTCGCCGCACGCCTATCCAGATAGATTGGTTCCTCCCCGCCGATCTTAAAACGAATGCCCACCGGTGCATGGTAGAACAGAGGGTGTTCCAGCCCAGCCATGCCCAGATCATGTAAAATGTGTTCAAACCGCTTTGCCAGCATGGTATCCCTCCGTTCTCATGTCATTTCATACAGCAGAGCAGCATCGCCCTGCACCAGTTCCAGATGGGAGCGCAGCGTATTAAGCCCGCTTTGCACCGCCTCGGTGGGCAGATCCCAGTCCGGGGCAATTTCAGCGGCCAGCTCCGGGAGATCCTGCTCCCGCAGAGCTGCCAGCAGTTGAGACGCCAGCTCTCCCTCCAGCAGAGCGCAGTCCAGGGTGTCTTCCGTCTGTGGAGCAGGAAAACGGACATCCAGATCCAGTTCGCTCTCACACCAGTCCCAGATGGCCATATAGACCGCGCCGGAGCAGTCACCGTCGGACAACTCCTGCCGCTGGTTATTTTTTATCAGATAAAAGGACGCGATCTGTGACATGGTGGTTCCTCCTAAATGTTATTCGCTTCCATCAGCCCTTCGGCCTGCAACCGGATCACATAGAAAGCCCGCACCCAGTCCAGTTCCTGCTCCATGGAGTCCTCCAAAGCCAGCAGGCGGCGCTTGCCAAGCCTGCGATCCAGAAGGGCAAAGATACGGACAAGGGGATTCTCGCTGACAAGGCTTTTCTCGATGCTCTGGTTGTCAAAGATCCCAAACGCCTCATAGAACACCTTTTGGTCAAAGGTGCCCTGCTCCAGCGCATAGGCATGAGCCTGATTGATGGCCTCTTTTGCGGAGTCGTGATCTTTCAGCGTGGTGGAGCGCAAGTGATGAAATTTCGTCCACACATTTTCAAAATAGGTGTAGTAGTTGCTCCGCAGCACTTCCACGCCGTCCACACGAATGGCGGCCCGGCCCTCATGGTCGGCGCTTTTGCTGTAACTGGTGGCAAAATACTGGATGTGGCCCCGGAGTGCCGGGCACAGGTAGTCATTCTCCAATTTGTTCCGGATTCCACTCCAAGTGGATACTCTACTGTTTGACATAGGTGTTGTTTCCTTTCTGCTGATTCCTACTGCTTTTGGAGATACTCCCGGAAGCATTCGATGAACTCCCGATTCCGCTTAGGGACATCGAACCCCTTCCGATGGGGGAAGAACCCCTCCTGTTCCACATCGTCCAGCAGCTTGGGCAGATTGGAAAACCGGGCAAAGAATGGTAGTGCATAGTCCTGGATCTGCCCGGAAATTTCCTGGATAGAGCGTTCCCGCTCCAGCAGAGTAGATACCTCATAGCGGGGGAAGTCATCATACCGGTGGGTCAGCCGGGCGATGGAGGTACCCACGATACCATCATAGGTTTCCTCCGTCCCTTCCTGCTCACTGCGCCACTGGGCAATCACCGGGGAACTCACATCGAAGAAGGCAGTAAAAGTGGTGGAGCCAAAGCGGATGGAGGGGGAAAAGTAAAAGGAGAACACAAAGATGCCGTCTTTTTTGTAGATGTCATTTTTGCTCTTGCGGTATTTGTAGCCCAGCGGGTTCAAAGGCTCCGCGATCCGCTCACAGGTATAGACGAAGATCTCACGGGGCTTGGTTCCCTTGGGAAAATCCTTCTTCTCCATGTTGCCACCTCAATCAAAATCCATCCAGACCAGGTGTTTTCCGCAGTGGAGGCACTGGAACAGATAGCATTGCAGATGCCCGCCATTGACGGATTCCTGAATCATTTTCTTCTGTTCGTCATCCCACATGGGGTCGTCCAGCACCTCCTCGAGCACACCCAGCGCCCGCAGTTCTCTGGCACCCACATGGCCCAGGTAGGCGCAGTAGTCGCCACAGTGGGCGCGCCAGTATTCCTGCTGCCAACCGGAGTAGCCGGGAGTTCGGTGGATGAGCTCGTCCAGCTTCTCTGGATCGTCTACACCATTATCCAGAGAGCAATCGTCCTGGAAGCAGCCGTCATATTTCCGGGCTGCTTCGCCACTGGAGATACACTCCGGGCACAGATACTCAATATCCTCCACAGCGTAAAAGGGGCCTGTATAGAAAATATGGGTCGTCTTGCCGCAGCAGTCGCAGACAACGCCGTCTGCGGATTCCTCAAAAGCCCCAGTTTCCAGAGGATTGGGGTGATACCGGAAGGCGGGCAGGCCCAGCTGGGCCTGCCGTTCCTTTTCTTTCTGCTTTTCCTCCGGCGTTTTGGGCTTGGGGAGAGCATAATGATTGCCCCAGTTTTCCGCATAGTCCTTCAGCGTGCCCAGCCGCTTGAGGGTCTTTTTATCGGAACGATTTCCGATTTGGCAGAGCAGTTCATAGGCATCCTTCTTGAAGTCCAGTAGATCATACATATCCACCAGCACTTCCTTGGCCTGCTTGTCTTCCGACAGCTCCAGTTTCTCCTTGAAGGTATAGAGAGCACGGACACTGTCCGGATCTCCTTCTGTCTCCCGAAACTGCTTTTGGAGTTCAATATATTGCTTCAGGTATTCGTTCATGGTCACAATCTCCCATCAATCCCACCAGAAATACCAGACGGTGGACTGCCACAGGACATCTGCCAAGGAGCCAATGCTTCCATCCTCATTCTGATCCAGATCTGGGCAGAAACCATATTGCTCCACAGCCACCTCCATAGCTCTTTCCTTGGAGATCGGAGTTGGAAGTTCAAACTCCAATTCATCGTGGCTCATGGCGGCAGGGATGGCACCATGTTGCTCGAACCAGTATTTCGCCACTGCCATCAGGTCCGGTGTGTCGGGACACTCATTCCAATTTCCAAAGGGCAGGTAGGCGAAGATCTCCCAGGGGTTCTTTACCGGAATTTTAGCCAGAATGAGCGGATATGTCATTCCGGTATCATCGTTCCAATAGTTTGCGAAGCGGTCGTTGGGTTCTCCGCCCTCCATCTCGCCCAGGACTTCCTCCTCCCAGTCCAGATCATCGTCCTCGGCTTCTTCCTTGCGCTGGCCGGTCAATTCCTCCAAAATCGCCTTTCCGTCCTTAACAGGAGCGGAGAGCATCTTCTTCCGGTACTCCTCTACCGTTTTGAGGTCAAATTCATAGCAGTCCGCATCATGCTCCGGGTCGGCGTTCATTACCAGACATTCCAACAGCGTTTCATCATCCGCCTGGATAAGTACGGGAACAAAGCCCTCCCGTACCCCCAGCCGCTGGGCGTAGCTGTATGCCGACATGATGGGGTCATCATCTGCCATGGATGGGAAATAGGTACACTCGCAGTCCAGATACTCCATGATGGCATGAGCCACTTCGGAAGGCTCCAGCGTGTCCTCGTCGAAGTCCTGTCCCTGCCAGTTTTCAAAGCGTTCCTCAATCACTTGAGCCATGGTCTGATAGTATTTCTCATCAAATGGGATGAATAAGTATGCCTCCTGTTGAAATTCATTGGAGTGGTATCGGGACGGACCAAAATATTTCAGGGCATAGTCATCAATGTCGGCAGGATAGTAGGGGCTGTCGCCCTCTCCGTAGTAATAGCCTGCAAAGGCACGGCCTTGCTGATTGAACAGCACAGAGAACAGACAGCCGTCCAGCTCATCCCGGATAAACTCCCTCAGATCCACATTGGCAGGATCAGCTTTGACCTGTTTGGTCACTTCGCTGTATTCTTTCAAGAAGTCCTCGCCCATCAGGTCGTGCTCCATACACCAGCGCAGGTAGATGGCCATGTGGTTATAAGCATTGATGGGGTCAATAGGCAGTTCCTTCTCCTCAATGCTCTCGATATGATAGGAAGCATCGTCCATCTCACCGTCAAAATCATCATTGGAAAGGGTGCCACGGGTGATTGCATCCTGGCGGGTGGGGTTCACCACAAAGCTGATCCCCGCCATCTTGTCCAGCAGAGCGTCTACATCATGTTCCAGTTTATAGTCCAACTCGTCCTCATAAAGCGGAATGACCTGATAGAAGTTGACCTCCTCGCCGCCCGGCAGGGTGCAGACCTCGCCGCCCTCCTCTGTACTTTGGGGGCCGGTGAGAATGGCGGCACACAGCTTCGTATTTTCCGCAAAGTTCTCCTTGTTATCCATGGTATGTCCAAAGCCCAGCCAGGTATCGCTGGCAATGGGAAGGCGGGCCAAGGATTTCAGCAGGCGGATGGGCCAGTACCACTTTTCGTCTTTCATGGACTCCTGATCCAGCTTCCAGTCCGCAGGCAGGGCAATGGCCAGCTCCGCCCGCTCCAGCTTATATTCCGCCAGTTCCTCCGGCACATTCATCCGGTGAGCGCCCATGCCCATGGTGACCAGGGTGCAGTAGTCCCGCTCCTCAGAGGGCGGCACCACGCAGATGTCCACATGGATGTCGAGAGAAACCAGCTCATGGAACACATTCTCGAACTTGCCGAAATACTGCTCAATGTGCTCCTCGACGGCTTCCATCTCCTCCTCGGTGTAGACTTCGGGATTACTGAATTCTTCCTCATCCTGCGTGTCATCATTGTCTGAGTGGTCGCAGCTGTCATCCTCCGGATCTCCCTTTATAGGCTCGTAACCGATCTTCAGGGTCATCTGTTCCTCCGGCAGGGAGACGCCGGGGCTGCGGGTGATGGTGTGCTTATCGTCCGCAGAAAAACCGATGGTCTCGCCGTCTTGCAGTGTCACATCACACGCCAGCACATAGGAGGCAAGGCTGGCCAAAAAGTCCCGCAGTTCCTCCGGCTCAGCGTCGGTGTTCAACACCTCCATTTCCTCCTTGCCAAACACATCCATGCCGTAGGTGTAGCCGTTTAGGCCCCCCTCGCTCCGGTACAGGCCGAACCAAACCCAGTTGAAGATGGGCAGTTCGTCCTCTTTGAGCATATCGGCAAGGCCCTCATAGAAACGAGGCTCAAATACCACGCCGCTGGTGTAGACACCGGTGGCATATTTCTGCTTGCAGCACACTGCCATCGCCTTGGTGAACAGCTTACCTCGTTCCAGCAGTTTTTCCTCCTCGCCCAACACAGCCACCATGATATGGGCCTTGTGCGCTTTGGCCACCTCTACGGCCTCTGGCCACATATAGTTGTTTTCGGCGTTGATCTCCGCTTCATTGTCCGGGATGTGACCGTGGAAGAGTGTCACGATCAGCATCATGCCGCCGACCCGCATTACCACAGCGTCATCGCTGTTCTCATCATCTTCGTCGCCCTCATCCGGCTCCTCATCTACGATGCCCCATTCTTCCCGTAGATTCCGGATCAACTGCTCCTTGTCCCATTCCGCTTTGGAGAGGAGCACAGACCCGGCAAAGGAGCCCTTACGGTCAGTTTTCTCCTCGTCGGCGTCATCCTCAAGACCCTCTGCATCTTCATCCGGATCATAGAGGGATTCATGCTCCAGTCCGCGGACAAATTCCTCAAAGCTGTCTGCCAGATGGGTAATCTTGTAGTCGTTTTCCTGATCCACATGGACTACCGCAGGCTCTCCCTGGGGACCGCAAGCACGGTAGTCCAGGAAGATCATATCGTGTCCGGCGCTGGGACAGTCGCAGATGGCCACTCCGATGGCAGGATACTCCCACTCATCGATCATAAACTGGCTTCCCAGCTCTCCGCAGAGGGAGCAGCTCTTTTCTCGTCCGATGCCGAAAATGCCGGTGATGGCCACATGATCATCTGACCAACAGGTAGGCTCATCGCAGGGATAGCAGGTGTTCACCGGAATGCCGCCGTTGTGCTGCTTCATCAGCCAGATGTAGGCAGCGGGCAGCTTGTAGCCCAGTTCCTCCTCCACGCTGGCAATCAGCTCATCGGAAGGCGGATCACTGACATATTCTTTCAGTGCATACCAATTATCATCCCAGAAGTTGGTGAGGTCGAAGCCCTCAAATGGAGTATCACCGGGCACGAATTTGGCCTTCTTCTTCCGGCTGCGCTGGCGTTTCCGGATCTCCGCCTTACACTCCTGAATCACCGCCGAGGCATTTTCGTCCTCTGGGTCCAGTTCTGCCCACCGCTGGGCGTAGGGAATGGCCTTTTCCTCCTGACCATAGAGATACTGATAGCCGTAGGCCATCCGCATATTCCACTCCGCCTTGTCCTGGCCTTCCTCCCGGACGGACTCCAGCACCTCAATGGCCCTCAGAAGGGCTTTGTCTCCCTTGGATTTCAAAGTACCTTCGTCATGGTCCCCGATGATGGCGTAGTTCTCCAGTGCACGGGCCAGGGCGTAGGCGGTGCGGTAGTTCCTCCAGTTCTCCGGGATGGCATTCAGTGCCTGGATACAGCGGGTGTACTCGTCTTCGTCGTTCCACTGCTCCAGCTGAGCGAAGAATGCTTCGGCGTTCTGTTGGGTATAAGGAATATAGTCCATGCCCGTCAGCGCCTCGTCCAACTCGTCATCCTGATTCTCAGTTTCTGACCCAGCATCTTGTTGCTTTAGGGGCACAGAACCTGCTTCACGGCGGAAGGTGTGGAAGATGGCCCATGGGATGTCCGTGCCTTCAAAGAACTCTTTCGCCATGTTCAGTGCCTCTCGGATGTCCCAGGCGATGAAGTCCACATAGCCACAGTAGAGGCCGGTAGCCCCGCCGGTGAGAGTGAGCACTTCCGATCCTTCATCAGTGGTAAACACTTCTTCCAGCTTGTCCCGGAAGTCGAAGATCTTCTGACTGCCTTCCTCCTCCCGCAGGGTATCCAGGGGATAGCAGAAGAAGCCCGCTACCGCGCCGTCGGCATGGAGATCGTCCATAAAATCATTGTCGGCTTTCAGATAGCCGTTGATGAGCGGCACACAGCAGGTGGAGCCGGCCATCACATCCAGCCGCCAGTCGGCTTCCGGGTTCTTATTGGGTTCCATTTTGTAACCAAGGTAGCTCTCCAGATAGGCTTCCGGGTCGGTGGAGAGCTCCAGGCCCTGCTCCCGCAGTTTGTCGGACAGCTGGGACAGGAGGAAGGACGGCTCTGCCTTGGGTTCCTCCAGCACATCAAAGCTGTCTATGTATCTCATGTGGGGGATTTCGCCCAGCACTTGGTCGGTGAAGGTGGTGAGCATCCACCAGGCCCGGCCTTCCTCATCCCGGAGCATAGGCAGCAGCTTTTCACAGTAGGCGGAGATGGCGAAGCTGTTTTCACCCTGCTCCTCCAGCCAGATCTGCACATCATCCCCGGAAATCTCCCAGCCATCATTGGTTCGCAGACCGATGTTTTGAAAAGGTTGACGGCCCACCAGGATGTTCCAGTGCTCCAGCACCTCCTTGGGAGCGTGCTTCTGGAAGTAGACCAGCTCAAACAGCTTGACCTTGTCACCCTCCGGAGTGAGGATCAGCTCGTACTTCTCGCCGTTGAAGCCCATCTCGAAGGAAATCTCGTCAAAAACCAAATTCAGGGTTTCCTCCATTTGGGCCACGATCTCCGCACCGCGGGTGTGATCTTTGTCCTCGTCCATCATCTGGCGCAGCTCTGCTTCCATCTCGGCAAAGGTTTCCCACCAGTTCTCTGTCCGTTCCCGGAAGCACTCCCAGAACTGCGGCAGAGAAATACCCTTTTTGCACGAGTCAATTAGTTCCTCCATGTCCTGTCGGGTGTTGAGCTTAGGATCATCACCGGGATGCAGTTCCAGAGCTTTTTCAAAATGCCGCAGAGCGCGGCCCTCCTGATCCAGATAATAATAGGCATACCCCATACGGAAATTCCAGGAATAAGTATCTCCCAGTTCCTCCTCATGGGACTGCATCAGTTCCAGTGCCTGGTGAAGCAGCTTCCTTCCCTCCGGCTCGCTGGAGTCCGCCAGATTGTTGTAGGCGCGGGCCAGCTCCATATCCATTTCCGGGGTACGCTCCTCGGCAGAGATTGCCTCCAGTGCGTCAACGATTTTCTGGTGTTTGTCCTCCTCATGCCACTTCTGGCACTGCTTCAAAATATCCATATCAGGGTCCTCCTCGTCCTCATCTGGTTTCCAGTCTTTGATCTGCTGGAACACGCCATTTTCATCCCGCTCAAAGGCGCAGGGAGCGGGGGTGTTCAGCAAAGGGATGATGTCGGGATCGTCATTGCAGATCGTGTTCAGCTTGTAGATCCCGGCGTTGTTAGGGTCGTCCATGTACTCGTCGCTCTCATCACCGGCGGTAAAGCGCCAGCCGCTGTCCCAGCCGCCGTCCGGCTCCTCCCTGTAGCAGTAGCCCACCTTGCGGCCCTCTACTGTGATGCGGTTGGTGGCGATACAGCCATCGGCGCCCTCCCAGTCGGGAAGCAGATGTTTCACATCTTCCGCCTTTACATGGTAGTCCCGGTTGCGGCCAGCGGCCTCGTACAGTTCCTTCCGCAGCGCCTCCACATCCCGAGCCATTTCGTGGATCTCCTCGTCGTCCATCATCTCACTGAGGTCATATTCCATCGGGTTCTGGGCAAAATCCGCGAGGGCCTTGTTCATGGCGTCGTGCTCCTCTGGCGTGGCGGTGATGCGGATGCGGCGGGAGGAGGTGTTGTACTCATCCAGATCCTGAAGGTTTACACTGCCGCTGACGCTGCACTCCAGCAGGATGGCGGCCAGATCGGTGACCACATCAATGGCGAAGTGGAAGTCCATCTCCACGCCATCGGAGTGTGTAAACTCCAGATACTCCACGGTCTGGTGGAAGTTCCAGTTCTGCTTGTCCAGCCCGATCTTGGTGAAGATCTCGCTGAGGGGGATTTCCTCCTCCTTCTGATCTACTAAAAAGGCCACAAGGTTCAGGCTGTCGTCCGAGCCTCCGATAAAGTTGCCCCAGTATTTTTTGATATACATTTGTTACGCCTCCTGTTCCGAGATTAGTCGCTTGATGAGCCAGTCCAAATGCTCTGACCACGCAGGAGCGATCTCACCGCTGTCCTCGTTCTTCCAAAGATCCACAATCTCACGGATGCCGTCCTCGTCCGGCACCTCGTTTTTGATGTCGGTGAGCTGCCGCAGCAGGAAAGCAAGGGCTTCTTTGGATGCTGTGAAACCGGTGACTTTATCCCATATAGCTTCTTCATAATCGTAGTCCAGCTTGCCATTATCCTTCCATTGGAAATACAGCTCCGCCAGAGCCATCGCAGTATTGTCAAAGAGGAAGTCGATTTGTGAGAAGTCAGATTCCAGCATGACTTCCTCTTTCATCAGTTCGATCATCTCGCCCAGATCCATTACCGGATGCTCCGGTACATATTCATTTTTGAGGATGTCCAGTACATCCAACCCTTCGTCACGCTCTAATGCTTTTATGCCCCATGCTCCCATGTCGGCACCTCTCTTTCTTTATTTCGTATCAAGCTTCTATTGTCAATCATAGTTCTCCAACCGAATGATAGGCCGATAAAAGTCATAATCTCCGTTTAGTTCATTGTCCTCCTGCACTTCTGGCTTACAGTGGGGCGAACAGGGTAGGAAACCGAGAAATGGGCCCAGCCCACCGCAGATATTGCATCCGCCGTCACCGCCGCAGGTGGTAAGCCTATCAGCCTGCACCACTTCCCGCATATAGGGATCGTAGGCGATGGACAGGCCGAAGAAGTTGGGCTCCTCCATGTCATAGGGCCGGTTCTCATCCTCATCCATGTTCTCAAACCAGTGCAGGCGCATGGAGTAGTCCAGCCCATCTCCCCAGGGGAACAAGGTTTGGCAACCACCGCCGCACAGGTAGGCCCACTCATCTGCTGTGGGCAGCGAAAGCCCTTGCTTTTCCAGCCCGGTAAGAAGTTCATCGTAGTCTGTGCGGTTATAGATCCAGGTCTGAAATCCATCTTCCGTCCGTTCTATGCGGGCCGACTGGTGCAAGGTAAGACTGCTGCTGTCACTCCAGGCAAAGTCACGGAACTCCTTCAGCCAGTCAGGGTGGGCGGTCAGCCTGGGATCGTCCATCTTGACTGACTCCCAGCAGAGTTCCTCCAGCTCCCGGCCCACCAGCATGGGGCCAATGGCCGCTTGCCGGACGGGAGCCATGCTTTCCCGGATCATATCCTCTGGGTCCTGTTCCATCTCCCATTCCTGAAACAGATAGTCCAGTTCCTCTCGGCTGTCCTGATCCAGCCCGACGGCGAACCGTTCCCAGCCCAGGGTGACGGTATCGCCGGGAACGAAAACATACTCCCGGCCATCTTTCTCGAATATGCCGGTGGTGCTGCTCTGGCCCCAGCGGTCAAAGGTATGCAGGCCAAGAAAGGTCATATCATAACGAGTAGCCAAGCTTTCCATCAGCGCCTGCTTCTCGGTGGTTTCCATTTGATTGAATTGGGTACGAAATAGTCTTTCGTTCATAGCAAGTCCTCCTACAGCCTATCCAGGTTTTCCTGTAAATCGCCCTGCATCAAGTGCTGGGCAATGGCTTGGTTCAGTGCCTTATGGGGGTGATAGGCTGCCTGCTCTACATCGTGGAGGCACTCCTCCATCAATGCCTCCGGAGAAATGCCTTCCCGTTTGCCATAAAGATGGCCGAAGGCATAGCACACAGACTTTAGAAAGTCAAAAATGTAGTCGTGATTTCCGCGCATACTGGGCAGATCATTGAATAAACCCATACCACCGTATGCCCGAAGATGGTGGGCAACCTCCCGCCGCTGGTTCCAGTCCTGAATGTCCCGCTCCAACCAGTCGATCCAGTTTTGGAACTCTGGATGGTCTGCCAGAAGGATGGAGCGCAGACAGGTCAGAGCCTCGGTATAAATATCAGACTGTTTCATTGGCCATCGCTCCCCCAAATACCTCCATAGAGCACACCATCTTTTCCAAGGAACAACATCCGGCTGCGAAGCAGGCTGCACTGCTCCACAGCGACCTTGTTTCCGTCACAGGTGGGAATAGCCTCCTGTTTTTTCCCAAGGTGATCACCATGAGCGGTAAGGAAGTAGAATTTATCCCGTTGCTGGTATCCGCCTTGAAACAGGAAGGTATTGCCGGACGGGGCAACAGAAAAAGCTCCGCTTCCTTCGATTGGCAGTTCAAATACAAAGTCCTCTTTGAAGTTCGTCCGCACCAGCCGGAATTCATCGTAATAATAAAACCACAGGTTTTCTTCTTCGTCCAGGCTGATGGCGTAGCAGTCATAGATGGAATAGTTCTCATTCTTCCAGAGAGGAGTTCCCTCCGATGTCCATGCAATCAGGCCGCAAGCACCCAGAGGTTCATCCCAACCGTAATTACCAAATACACCTTCGTCAAAGTAGCTGGTAATGATGGTGCCATCTTTTTTTACCACACAGTCTTGAATGCCATCCCCCAGGCAGAAACGGGACAGCACAGCTCCGTCCCGGCTGACGATCCAGGCGTTCTGGTCGGGGCCGTTTTCCCGATAGGCGCATCTTGCCCCCAGCAGGAGGAAGTGATCACCTGCGGGCCGCAAATAATGAAACTGGAACTTCAAGAGGCCAAGAGGAAACAGCGTCGTTTCCAGCACCCGCTGTTCCGCCCAATCCAGCTGGATTTCCACTGCGGTATAGGTGGAAGGAGTGCTGAGCCAGTCCTTACCCTGTGTTTCGGACGGCTGTTCCATGAGAAGATAGACTTTTCCATCCCTTGCCGTGAAAAAGTCTGTCACTTCTGTGCCCTCCAGATGTTTTTCCCGGCGCAGCTGGTCCAGGTCAATGATGGAGAACAACGGCAGATTTTTGGCTTTTATAGGTTTGTTCATAGTGTCTCCTCCTGGCTACTTTAACGCTCCATCATAGGTGTGGCTTTCCCAGGCGGCCTCAAATTCCGCCTGCTCTATGACGCAGGCGTGGAACTCCTCACCCCAGACATGGGCGTTCAATTCCTCCTCGGTGGGGATCGGCGTGATCTCGATGGCGCCGTCGTAAAGGTCAGGGATATTGCGGGTGCGGCCATCTGCAAAGATGTCAATGGAGCGGAGGGCCAGCCGCTCATTTTCGGTATCCACTTCATAGAGGATGACCGATGGTTCACCCTCTGGTGCGCCCGCCCAAAAGAGCTTGATGTACTCGATCATCTCGATCCCTTCATCGTATCATTTGAAATAGTAATACCAATTCCCGCCAAATTCCCGGTCACATTCCTCCTGTGAGGCAAAGGTGCAGTCCTTGATTCCCTCAATGGGGTAATGACTCTTTATCAGCTGCTCTCTGTGATAGGAATTGATCTGTTCCGTCAGGCCGCTCTGCCGCGCCGTCTCTAATTGCGAGTCCGTGGCAAAGATGTAGGACACAAAGTAGTTGTCCGGCTGGATGTAGCAGCCAAACTCAATGGCCTGCTGGATGTCATCGAAGTGGTGTTTCACATCCTCCATGCAGGCTTCTATTACTTTTCGCCATGCCATCTCCTGCTCCTTATTTCTCATCTTCCACCTCACCTATACCCAGATAAGTCCCCATCGTTTTTTCATTGTCACAGGCCGCCCGGATCATTTTGGACAGCAGCATCAAATCGTCGATGTATTGGGAGTACACGCAGAACACATCCTCGTCAGAGTCGAAGTGAAACAGATCCACGCCGCTGTTATTTTCCTCGAACTCCTGGATCACGCCCCGGACCAGCCGCTCCCAGTCTCCGCTGCTTCCAGTCAGTCCCAGCCGACGGAATACTTCCGTCCGGAATCCATTGTTGATTTTCAGCAGAAGGGAGAGCGCATAGGGGTGGTGGGGAATGAGAAAGAATGGCGCAATCTGCTCCGGCTTCACCCAGATTTTGAAAGGCGGACGCGGGTCAGGTATCCAGGGCAAGATTTCCCATTCGTCCTCCGGCCGGTTTCCGTATTGGCAAAGGTCTTTCATAGTGTTCTCCTTTGTTCTGTCACATTTTTAATCCTGCTCTCGATAACTGGCTTCAATGTCAATGAACCGCACATACACGGCGCAGATTTTGCCCTTGGCGTCATACCCGAAGTAGACAGGATAGTAACCATCCCCCCAGCCGGAGGCAAAGATGGGCAGGTTGCAGTCCGTGCCCGGCACTGTCCAGTTGAGCCAGTCGCCGCAGTCCCCCTGATATTTGGGGTGGGCTTGGGCGTTTTCCTCCAGTAAGTCGCAGAACAGGTCGTTGTAGGGGTCGATGTCCGGGTCTTCTTCCAAACGCTTGGCCCAGTAGGTCTTGAAGGCCGCCTGGGTCTGGATGTCCGCAACACAGCCCATTCCAGCGTCTACGCCAAAGCCAAAATACTCGTCCTCGCCCAATTCCTCGTCCAGATCCTCTTTGCCGGTCATGCCCAGCTCATAGCGGACAGGCTTTTCCTGGCTAACTTCCACCTTGACACAGGCATAGCGATCACCATATTTCTCACTGGGCACCACACAGATCTTTACGGGATAAGTCCCGGCGGGGATTGTCTGTATAAAGGGCGGTGTGTCCTCCAGCTCCACCAGCGGATCGCAGGCGAAAATTGTTCCGGTAGGAAAGAGGACGGCCCCGATGTCCAGCACATCCACGCCCATATTCCCAATCACTTTCTCAGTGAAATGGGCCTCCAAGTCATCTTTACAGGTCAATTTATCCTTAATTGCTTCGTATTTGTTCAGCCATTCAGTTGTAGGCATATCAGTTTCCTCCTGTTGATTCTGTTTCTTGATGTACACACTCTTTGAGCCGTCCCAATAGCAGTTCACACACCGGCCATCCTGAAAATGATGGTCACAATTCGGGTAGCCATAGAGAACATGAGCACATTCCGGGCACAGCCCCATCATCTGTGAGGAGCCTTTGAAAAACAGGCTTCCGCACTCATCACAAAGGGCCAGTTCTTTTTCTGCCATAGGGTTCACCAGTCCCGTTCCCGGATGGCCTCCTCGGTGTCAATGGGGATATTGAACCACTCCAGAATGTAGGCCACGGTTGCCGCAATGCATTCCCGTGCCACCGTTTCGATCTCGCTGTCGTTCTCGTCAAACTCCTCCTGGAGATCATTGATGCCGCAGACCGCCTCGTCCAGCGTCTCCTGCACCGCATCGGTATTGGTTTCGCCGCTCTCCAGCAGGTCGATGACTTTCTGGAGTTCGTCCTTTACCTTGTCCACCAGAAAAGCAGGATAGTAATCGTCCTGATACATCTCGTCCAGCAGCTTGTAATTGGGGTCAAATGCTTTCATAGGGATTGCTCCTTTCCTCGTGTATGTCAGTCACGCTCAGCTCTCATGTGTGATACAGAAAATCTCCTTGTTCAAATCAAAGTAGATTACCATCAGTTCGTCGGTAATCTCCGGGTTAAAGGACAGATCCAGAATGAAAACTTGCTGGTTCATCTCGCTATCCACCAGACTGCCGAACCGCTTGAGCTTCAAAAAGTCAACCATCTCAGCAAAGGACAGTTTGGCTGGGTCGGTTCCCGGAAAAAGTTCCGCCACAATATCCGGGCCTACATCGTCCCGATGGAACTCCATGAAAAATGTCACAACGCTATGGTAGCGGCTGTCCTCGTCTGCCAGCGCCGCTTTGATGGCGGCTTTGGCCTTCTCCGCCAATTTCTCCGCCTCATCCAGCATTTCTCCCACCGCATCCATGACAGCAGGATCGCCGGTCAGTTCTTCCTCTACATCGAAGATAAAGGGCAGTCCCGATTCCTCGGGAAAGTTGAAGATTTCCTCACCAGGGGTATATGTAAAATCAATGCGTTTACAGCTCAGTTTCATAATGTTATCCTCCTTACCCCTCAATGTTGGCAGTTTTGAGGCCCTTTTTCAAGGAGCCGTAGACCGTCACCGCATGGTCGGTGAACATCTCGTCGCAGTCAAACCAGGCAGTGAAGCTGCCGCCGGAGGTGACGGATAGACTCGTCAGGCTGATTCGCCGGGCAAGTTCGTCCTCTGTGATGGGGTCGGTTTCCGGATTGCGGGGGTTTTCCTCATCTTGGGAGAGCCAGTTGTTGGCCAGCTCGGTCAGGTTCTTGGCTGCAAGCTCCCGCATGGCCTTATCCCAGGTGTCACAGTCGGCCAGCAGCTTCTTGGCGGCACTGCGGGCACAGGTCCAGGAGGGCTTGCTCTCGGCATTGACCTCCAGAGAAAGGCTCACATCCGTTCCGCACCACTGGATCTCGCCCTCAAAGGTAGCATAGTCCTTGTCCAGTGCCAGTTCTCCCAGCACCTGGTCCTGGATCACCACCGGCTTGTGGTATTCCTCCAGAACAGCCTGAAGTTCCGGGCAGTCCTCATGGGTCTTGACCACCTCGGAGATACACCAGGGCCATGCCACCAGATCCTTTGCCCATTCTTCTTTCATCCGGCGGATCTTCAGGCGGCAGATCTGCTCGTTTTGAAAGCGTTCCCAGCCCTTATCGCTGTTTCGTTCCTCGTCGGTGACTGGCCACTCCAGCCGCTCCTCTTTGGTGGTGACCTTGCCGGTGTCACAGAACACCATGCCCAGCGTCACAACAGTCATTTGCCAAAAGTTGCCCCTGTTGTTATATCCGCCCCCGATGCAGCGATTGATCAAAGCGACCACTTCCTGCTCCTCGGGCTCGTACATCTCATAAAATTCTTCAAACATAGATCATTCTCCTTATCCCTCTATATGATTGCGGTATTCCTTCTCCAGTTGGGTGTACCACCGTTGCAGCATGGTTTCCAGACTGGTTTTCCCTTTCCGATCAAAAAAAGCAAGGAACTTGTCCAGCAACTCAGGAAACAAATTCTTACCGATATTTGTCAGATCCTGATTGAGATAGACCATCCGCAGGATACGGCCCTGTCGGTCCAGAGGGTTCTTTTTCAGCAGCTCCTTTTCAAAGCAGAAGCGCAGGAATACCACATTTTCGTCGTAGAAGTCCTCCACCACAGCCGCGCCGATGCTGGTGTAGGTGATGTCGTACACCAAACGGCTCCAGTCGAATTTCTCGGCATAGAGCAGTTTCAGCGCCTTCGCCCAGTGTTCCTCCGGGATCACCAGCATCCTGTGCTGGGCGGTGCTGGAGTAGCCGCGATAGACGGGTTCCGGCTGCCCCAGCAGTTCACTCACGCTGTCGGCGTAGACGAAGCACAGCTCCTCATCGAACAGGCCACCAATGAAGTTGCCATTGCAGTACAGCATATAATTCTTGGACTTGGCCGGAGAGTAAGAGAGGTTGTATTCCTGCGAATCCAGGATTTTATGTACTTTGTTCAAAAAATCCATTGATGTCATCGGTTTGCTCCTTATTCCTCAAACTCGCCCTCGATCATTCCATTGAGATATTTTCCGGGATCAGCGATAAATTCCTCCCATTTGGCCAGGGGATGGAACTCCTCGTGCTCGATGTCCAGATACCACAGCTTTTTGTCCCTGGGGCTCCACAGCAGCAGGTAGTCGCTGTAATTGTCCATGGCCGCCATGAGGGAGAGCAGCCTTTTTCGTTTCCAGGTCATCTCCTGCACATCCATGTAGGCGTACAGCTCCGCCCATTTCACCCACTCCTGCTCCGGGAATTCCAAACGCAGGGGGCCGGTCTTCAAGTATTCCACCAGCTTGGCGGGCAGCTTGTAGGGCATGAGCTGCCGGACTTTTTCCTGTTCGTTGTGCCATTCCTCCGGTTCCAGGGCTTTTAAGTAGTCGGCCAGCTCCTGATTTTTGTTCTGCACCGCCACGGTGTAAGGCCGGTCGCCGTATTTGTCAACAAGGGTGATATTCGCTCCCTGTTCCACCAGCCAGCGCACCATGGAGAAATTGTTGGAGCGGGCGGCCTCGGTGACAGGGGTGGAGGCGTAAGGGAACACCATGTCCGGCTTGTGGTAATTGATGTCTGCCCCTTTTTCCAGAAGCAGTCGGGCAAGTTTGGCATTGCCCTCGGACACAGCGGCCCGGAATGCCTCGCCGCCAAACTTATCCACTGTGATCCCAGCCTGCTCCAGCACCGGGATATTCTCCGGGCGCTTGCCCCAGCGTACTTCCTGAAAGGCCCGCTCTTTCTGCTTCAGGCTGAGTTTTGCAGCCTGTCCAGCAAAGAGCGCCACCACCTCCGGCCCACAACAGCGGGCAGCGGTAAGCAGCAGGGGCTGTTCCTCTGCCAGACCGGGATCAGCTCCATGCCCCAGTAGGAAGTGAATCATGGGCACATCATTCCGAAAAACCGCGATCTCCAGCGGCATCAGCTTGATATATTCGCTGAGCTGGATGGGAACATCTAAATCCAGACCGCCCTGGAGCAGTACCTCCAGCTTGGAAGTGTCATAGTCACAAATGGCGGCAGCCGTTTCCGAGAGGGTCTCCCAGCGGCCAATATATGCAATTTGGTACATAAGGCACCTACTTTCGTTGTTGTTTCACTTTATAGGGAACGGTTCGGCCCAGCACCCGGCCCTTGCCAACGGCATTGGCTCCCTCATAGATCAAAAATTCCGCATTGTTTTCCAGCGGGGCATAGTCAATGGTATCTGGATATAGGGGTTGGGCATTTCCCAAAGCTGGTGTATCAAATGTACACTCGGTTCCGTCCAGAAAGCATACACCCAAATATTCTGTAGTTCCTGTGACCACAAAATGGGGACAATACTTTCCGCTGACCAGGCTGGGTGGTATTTTTCGTTTGCCGCTCCAGAAGATGACCTCCACATGGAGCACCGCCCGGTTTTCATCTGTCCCGATCACGCTGTCGCCCTCCTTTATCCCGTCATCTGGCTGCGGTATACTCAGGCCAGCTCTGCGTCCAGGATCTGGACTGGTTTTCCTTTCTCGTTCACATAGTAAAGGGCGATATAGTCGATGCCGTCCCGCTTGGCCTGCTCCCACGGCATCCGTTCACCGTTGATCAGTTCCACGGTATCCGCCTCATCCGGTTCAAAGTTCTCTTTTTCGTCCTCATAGTCAATGCTGTACCCCAGCTCCAGCACCAACTTGGAGGCGGGGATCTCATACCGCTTGAGGGGGCGGTGCTCCAGCTCGGATGGATCATGTTCATCGCAGAACATATTGTCGTAGCCATGCCGTCCACCGTCAAAGATGACGAACTCCTCGCCGCTCTCCGGGTCACGGGCTGTCACCAGTCCGGGGGCCTCGTCGCTATCTATGATATAGGATTGGGGTTCTCCTTTCACCGTGAGCAGATCTCCGTAATACCAAACCTCCAGCAGTTCATTGCCGGTGGTGGAACAAAGTATCACGGTGGGCAAACGCTTCTCCGCCCATTCTTTCACATGGCCGATGAGCCAGGTAGGATATTTCTCAGTCATCATAATCTTTCTCCTTCTATTTCAATTTCAGCACAAATCCCCAGATACTCACCACAATCAGGAGGCCACCCAACAGGAAGAAAACCACACGCCGGTATCCTCTGCTGTGGCGGTGGGCATCCCGCGTACCAGTGGGGTCGCAGAGCCAGTTCCAGTTGCGGGTCGCTCCAATTAAAATCACGGCCCCGATGAGCACCGAGGCAATGTACCAATGCTCTTGCAAAAATGTTGTGATCTGTTCGCTGTTCATTTACATATAACCCCCTTTTCATCATCGGGAGTTTCCCGCCGAATAAATTCCTCCCGTTCTTTCAAATCTATTTCCAAGGCTTTTTCCTCCTCCAGATACTCCTCGCAGTCCCGCACCAGCTTTTGGGCGGCTGGGTCATCCGGGGCCAGGGACAGCCAGCGTTTTGCGTATTCATAGGCGATGGCTGCGGAGCTGTATGCCATCAGGCAGGAATAGCCCATCCGGGAGTTCCAGTAAGGGTCGTTTTCTCCCTGGGTGCGAACGGACTCCAGCAGTCGGATGGCGTGCTGGATGAGATTTCCGTCCACTTCACTGTCGGTTCCGTGCTCTCCATGATCTCCCAGGACCGCCAGATTGCTGTAAGCCCGACTCAACTTGACGGTTAGCAAATAATCTCGCTCCTGCTCCGGGATAGCCTCGATGGCCTCAATACATCGTGAGAACTCGTCCGCATCATTCCACTCCTCAATCTGCTCCAGCAGTTTTGTTTCTTCTGTCTGATTCATCATTTCACCGCCTTTTCTGTGTTATCCCTTGCCTTTTCTGAAGTGTTCGCTGCCTCGCCAGGTGTTGACCACACAGGTGAAGATCTGGCCGCAGTGCTTGCACCGGATCATGTGGGCCATGATTTCGTCTGCCCAGCCATCCTCTGTCTTTACCTTCTCCAGTGGGCAGGTGGATTCCTCTTGCATCAGTTCAAATTCCCCCTCCGACACCAACTGCTGAATGTAAGCAATACAGGCCAGATAGTCCTTTGGGGCGTCAAATTTTCTCCATGTTTGAATGTTTCGGCAGTGCTCGCACATACAGAGCCCTCCTTACGCAAATACTTGCTGGTATTTCTCTTTCAGTTCCTTGGGCGCTGTCTTGATGACCTTGCTGCCGCCGTTTTCAGAGGCTGTGCCCCAGATGGCCCAGAGCACATCACGCCACAGGTAGGCCAGCGCCCTTTTGTCATTGCCGGATTCTTCCGGCAGGTAATATTCCAGATGCCCTTTGATCTCCAGCAGAGCATCCAGGCTCTCCTCATTGGCGATCAGAGCGCGGAACTCCTTTGCGGGCTTCAGATTCTGCATGGACTGTACTCCGTGGACCAGCACCGGCAGGGACTGGGCAGTGAACCCGTACTGCTTGAACAGAATATGCAGGAACTTCTCCTGCAAAGAGGAGTGCTCGTCATCACATCGATCCAGGTAATCGCACACCAGCCGCCACCACTTCGGCCCTTCCAGTCCCAGGGCGAACACGGCAAAGGTGCCAGGCATGGCGCAGGCTTCATCCGCAAGGTTTTGATACCACTCAAACTCCCGCATAGCCAAACGAGCGTATCGCTCCATAGCCGGATGAAGATCAGGGTGCTGCACAGCACAGGCAAAGAGCTGATTGACGCCCTTTTGGGGCAAGCCGGGAATGGGCAGATAGAGTTTTTCCTTCCCACGGAACTCCACCGAGTAACTGCGGGGAAATTCCTCCTGCTCCAGCACCGCACACAGGTAGTCCAGGATTTCAGCATAGCACTCCTCCGTGGAGTCCCTGGCGGTGATGCGGATAGTGGCAAACGCATCATTGGCCGATGCGTTGAAATGCTCCGTCTTACGCTGCTGGATGTCCTTTGGTAATTTGCCGCTGCCGGCTGTTTTCAGCTGCTTCACCATATCTGGGCGAAGCTGGGAGACCAGGCCGAGGATGTGCTCGGTGGTGAGGGATTCAAAACTCTGCCCGTACACCGTATAGCAGACTGCCACATAGCAGGTAAAGCGCAGCAGGTTCTCGTTTACATCCTCCGGCCGCAGCTCCGGCCACACAGTACAAGGCGGGTAAGGCGTAAAATCATCCTCTTTTTCTCCAGCCTCAAAATACCTTTCCTGCACCTGCTTTTCTATGTATTTCTCCAATGTATAGCGGATCTCCTGCCAGCCCACCAGCCGCCGCATGGCGTCGCAGAGAGAGGCAGCATCCTCACAGGGAAATCCTTTCAGCGGCAGCCCGGTCAGATACCGCTCCAGCAGCTGATCCGGGAGAAAGGGTGTTCCGTTATGATTTCGCACCACAGTCGGGTAGGCGGAGTGATTTTCACGAGCGGTTCCGTTCAGCACATCCTGAATGCAGAGATCCGCCTCCGCCAGCACCTCCAGGGAAGTGTCCGGCTTGTGGATCAGATAGTAGCGGTCATGTACGCCATCACGCTTTGGCAAACTCATGGCAAGGTCTCCTCTCAGGTTTGCTGATGCTGCATGGATACGATTTGGCAGTCTGGACAGAATTCCACATAGAGCGTGCCCTCCGCACAGTCAAACACCGTATCCCACTGAATCTGGGCCAGATATTTCATAGGTTTCCCACAGTGGGGGCAGGTCGTATATTCCGCGTCCTGTACCCAGTTGGCAAAGCCACCCACCGTGTTCACATCCTGGCGGGCCGCACCGTAAAACAGGGGCACGGGCGCTTCGCCCAGCACAAAGGGATTTTCCGTGAGGGCCTTGTAGTCCTCGGGACTGACATAGCAATCCGTTTTCTCCGCCCCGTCAAAGAGCTCGGAGGGAAAGACTTCCACGCCGCCATCCAGGGTAAAACTGTTAAAGGCTGGACCTTTCAAGAATCCCACACAGTTGGGGCAGCAGGTGGCAGTCAGAATACCATCCAGCCCCAGGAACCGGAGCCGCTCATCCCGGCCATCCAGCACCAGCATGTCCACCATGCGTCCGCCACAGTGGGGGCATGTGTCCTCCCGTGCCCGGCCAATGCGGACGGGAGATTTCTCGCCAGTGGTTCCCTTGACCATAGGATAGCAGGTATCGAAGCCCAGTCGGATTCTCTGGCCCTCCTTGTCGAAGGTCCAGCCTCCGATCTGCGCATAGCTGGATGGATCTACATAGAGACCCTTACGCCAGGGCCGGGGATTTCGCTCCAGCTCCAGCAGAGTCTCCATTGCCTTGTCATCTCCTTGCATAGCAAGGCAACTCATCAGGTTGGAGGCCGCGCTGGAATATTCTGCGGACAACAGCGCATGGATCAGACCATCCCGCACATCGGCGGGAGCATGATAATAGATCTCACAGGGCCAGAACACCTCTGCGGCCAGTGCCACTCGCTGAATCTCCGGGGTGATGGCATCATGGTAGCCAAGCAGCTGCCAAAAGTCGGCGAACTCTGGGTCCTCCATATCAGCCAGCCTCTGGATGTTCTGTATCAAGTTTCTTTGTTTTTCGACAATTTGTTCCGGCATCCAGGCCAGAGCAGCTTGCCGTTCTTGCTCGCACTTACATTTCCAACACAATCCCTCATAACCCAATGGGGTTCCACAGCTGGGGCAGGTATATTTCAGACTCATGTTCTCATACTCCTTTCAGGCAATAAAAAAGCCCCACGCCGCACTGTCATAAAGACAGGCTGACGCAGGGCATGAAGAAGCCGCGTTGAAGGAGCCGCATCCACCAGCAGATGTAGTTTCTTCAACAACCAAAATATTTTTTTCGTATCTTAAAGCAGCAAATTGCTGTCCAATATATTTGTTCATAGCGGCACCATTTGTTCTGAGCGTAGTTTTATATCTTATTATATCACAGCACCCCTTCAATGAAAATATTTTGTTGGAAATGCTAATGAAAAATTTTTGTGAATTTGTTAAGGCGCAGGGGCTGTTATCTCCATAGTGTCTGGATGGATCAGAGTGATTACTTTTCCCTGATGCAAGGCATAGTTGACTGTCTGTGCTGTACCTGAGCGCAGCTTTTTCTGATTATCAAACACACCGATAAGGTACTCTGCATGATCGACCATATAATAATTTCTTTTTTTATAACTGGAAACATCCGCAGAATGTGAAATAACAATAGAATCGTTTGCGTTTTGGATCAGCTTTTTCAATCTATGTTTACTCTGATCCGGCCATTTAGAGTCATAGCCGATGAAGGGAACTACAACGATAATTTTAATATAAAAGTCAATATGCTTCATCCGGTTCGGTAGGTGCTGCGGTAATATCGCGGTAGAAAGTAGCCCATGCAGCTTCCTCATAGGGGCGTACAAAAAAGAAGCCAATGCTCAATGGAATTGTCAGCAGAAGAACAAGAGAAATCGCCAGAGCCTCTGAACCGGTGAAATATTTGAGAACCAGAAAACCCTCGGCATACAGTGGCACCGAACAGAGCAGCTCCCAGCCAATGAAGCTGAAATCCAGACAGAACAGCCGCCATTTGTTGCCATTCATGATCCGCCGGGATTCTGTGATCGCTTCATTTGCGGTCAGCGAAGGATGCTCGGACATGATGTAAGGTGTCATCGCATAGCTGTATGTTTTCACGATTCCCGGAATCACCAACAGCAGCGACCAGAGGGCGATGTACAGACCCTGCAGGAATTTCATGCAGAAGCCATCCCACAGACGGTCTTTCTGAGAGAACAAGTCCGAGATGGCAGCATCATTTCCATCTACAAGGTTCAGATTAAAATGAGCATATCCCAGTTGAACTGCACCGCCCACGATCAGTTGGAGGACTGCCCACAGAACAATGCCGGCAAGCAGAACAGCAAGCAGCCGACCGCCGTTGGGCTGGGAGAACAGTTCAAAATGGATGTCCTTTGCCTGATTGGAATTGGATACGGCACTGTTGGAACTGCTCACAATGGTAGCACCGAGCGCACTGGCGGCAATACCTGTCAAAACAGCAGTTTTCCATTTTCCGCGCAGGGCATCGAGAGCGAGCATACGATAGTCGGCAGATACTTTCATAAAAGCAACCTCCTGTCTGAAAACGGCAAGGATTTGTGAAATAGGAAGATGATATGCCACTTTAATTTAGATACGTTTGAAAAGCTAAAAAAATTGCAGCATGAATGAAAAAGAGGCTGTTACACCGGTTTTATCCTTGTGCAACAGCCCCTTCCTTTACTTCAGCAGCTTGTCCAGTTCATCATATTGCATTACTGGAGCTTTGCAAGGATTTCTTCAGCCGTCATACCGCTGGCAAGCAGCTTCTTCAGCACATCTTCTGCTTCGCCCTTCTTTGCTTCTTCTGCTGCTTTTGCTTCGGCGGCAGCTTTTTTGTTTTCGGCTTTGGCAAGTTCCTTGGTGGCGGCTTTCAATTCTGCTTTCTTGGCTTTCAGCTGCGTCTTCAGATCATCGAGATTTGCAGTCAACGTAGCAACCTCAGATTCGATTTTCTCTTTTTTTGCGGCCTTTTCTGCAATGACTGCTACATAATCAACGCTGGCCTTTACAGTACGAGCCTTATTCTTGCTTCCCTTGGGTCTTGCCATAATAATTTCCTCCCATAAAGTGAAATAATTTGATACTTACAAGTATATTTCCAAATAGTCAGAATTGCAATAGGTAACATGAGCCGTCTTCAACTGCCAATGCAAATCTTATTCGGTATGCCCGAAGATCGTCGCAAATGTATTCCTTCAATGGTAACAATCATGGAGATTAGTGTTTATCTGGAGATTACCAAAGGATAAATAGAAGCAGTATTAAAGCCGTTCACCACGCAGATTTTCCAGCGTGGCGAACGGCTTTTTTGCTGCCCCTATATTTACAGGTAGGAGGAATCGAAGAAGTCTTTTAATGTAATTCCTAAACCCTGACAAATTCTTTCAATCGTCTCTACGCTTAACTGCCCTCCCCGACGGGCAGTTGTTTGAATCGTGGAATACGATATTCCGCATTTCTTTGCCAACACACACAGATTCATATCACGCTCTTGCATCAAATCCTGAACACGCTTAATCGTATCCACGAAATTCCCTCCCATCTTTTTAGTTCAAAACTTTTCCGACAATCTCGAATCTTTGCTCTGGAGATATAATAATTGGTGAATATTTGGTGTTAAGAGAAACCAAAACCGGTTGGTTATGCACCACGCCATAGCTGTCGGTAAGGAACTCTGCTTGGGATTTGTCTGGGGTATGTTCATCGTATTTTTTCAGATATCCACAGTCATCATATACGAATATCCCGATATCCCCGCACTCAAGTTCTTCGCAGCGCTTCACCCATACAATCTGTCCGTTATGATAGCGTGGCTCCATACTATCACCGCTAACATATATCCCGAACTCGGCACCAGCCGGAACGCTACTGGCAGGCACTTGTATCTGCTGGAACATTTCACCCTCAAGAAAAGCTCCTAGACCTGCCGATACTGGCAACTCTGATACAGGCATCATTATGTAGTCGATTTCCGCGGGCTCTTCTGCGTCTGGCTGGTAGCGCCGGGATGCAATCAAGTCCATTTCGTACTCAGCGACTTTTTTTTGCCCGATGTCATTTAGAAGGGCGGGTTTCTGGAAGTTCTTTGTAAAGTAGGAAGGACCCTCCTTGATGTTCAATGCGTAGCAGATTGCAACTAGTTGGTAGATGCTAGGAGTGGTATAGCCTTTTTCCCATTTGCTGATTCCTTTATCACTGACATCGACGCCATAGTGACGGAGAAGTTCAGAGAAAGTTACAAGTGAATAGCCATTCCTTTTTCGTGTGCCTGCGAGAATCTGACCAACCTCATTGCTATCCCTCGCAGCGACTGCATCATAGCGCACTGTGGATGGGGCTATGTGCATTTTGGTGAGCGTGGTTTTCTTTTTCATAACAAGAACACTCCTTTGTGATCCGGTAGCTCTATTATAGTATAGAAAATATAAGAAATCAACAGGAAATCTCTAAAATGGCGACAAATGCGTAATTGACATCTCCATAAAGTGGGTGTACAATCAAACCAAATCCACAAATAACAGCCTTTTGGTGTTATTTTCGTATGGGATTGTGTTTGTTTGGCGTTTTTTTGCGAGGTGATACTATGAGAAAAGAAAATGTAAGATGTCCAATGTGCGGAACCATGAATTATGATGTGGATCTTGATGAAACCGGTGGCTGGACAAAATGCCGTCTGTGCAAAGCAGTGACCTGCTCTATGGATGAGTGGAAAAAACATACAGTGTCCGTTCCGCTGTTGAACGAAAAACAGCTCGTGGCACGCAGTATGATTCGCAAGTAATGCACGCCGTGTTTTGATAAATCCGCAAAAAGGAGGAATTCTGATGTGTGGTGATTACAACCTTCGCCGTGAGAAAAGATACGTCGAAGTGGACGTTCGTTTTACTCCTGACGGTAAGATCCGCCCTCTTGCCATAAACTATGACAAGGCTCACACTTATGGAATTGATCGTGTCTTGGCAGTCAAACACGGGACATCACGCCTAGGCGGAAAAGGTCACTGCTTCACCTGCCTGATTTGCGGTCAGAAGCGGAATCTTTGGCTTGATCAGGGCATGTGGTTCGTGGAAGCCTACTGTTCCGTGCCGGAAAGCTGTGCTTCGTAATGGCAAAATACTTATCCCGCACAGACCTTTCGCACATAGCGGGCAGGTATATCGAGCAGTACTATAACTTTTTCGGAATTAGCAAGGATGCCCCAGAACCCATTGACCCTGAACGGCTCGCAAGTTCTGTTCTTGGGCTGAATGTGAAAATGCTGCCGTTATGCAGCGATGGCAGTGTCCTAGGACTGACTGTTTTCCAGAAATGCGGTTTTACCGTAACCTTGGGGGACGGAACAAAGCTTGTAGAGGTGTTCATGCCGAAGGACGTCGTAATCGATTCCGCCCTTGCGGCAGACAGCTGCACCGGATGCCGGAATTTCACGATAGCGCATGAAGCGGCACACCATATTCTGGCTGACCTGTTTCCGAACGACTACGGAAAAGCAGTCAAGTGCCGTGGGCACATTGCCTATCGGGAACGAAACGGACAGCCCTCATGGGAAGAATGGCAGGCGAATACCCTTGCAGCGGAGCTGCTGATGCCAACATTTCTGGTCAACGCCGAAATAAAACGTGCAGCGCTGTGCCTGCCAAACGGAATCCTGTACAAATCCGCATCGGACCCGAACTATGAAAAAATTTTGGAGATGGCTGCACGGATGGGAGTATCGTGGTCTGCGATTAGGATCAGATTACAGCAGATGCAGATCATCAACGGCAAACCCATCCACTGCCACCCATTAGACGTCATTCGATTTGGAGAATAATATGACTTGGTCAAATAATCGCTCTTTTAAGAGTAAACCGCTGAACAATATACAGCAGGCACAATTCAGCATTGGCTGGAGGTTTTGTCCGGTTTGCGGACACAAGCTCTACCAAAAAACCGAGAGCTGTTCAGGCTCTATCAGCATAAAGTGCCTCAAGTGCGGTAACATAGCAACAGTTGACTTAGCCTACCGCAGGCGCTGACTTTTTTAGACAAACCACAATTTCAAAAATCGGGTGCATTGCACCCTGAATATGGACTGTTCGTCACCGAGCAACGGGCCATTGCCGCAAGGCAATGTATGAAACGTGCACCAAATAGCCGGGCAACAGCTGATAGAGTGATTCTGCTTTTAGAACCGCTCTGTTAGTTGGTTGTCCGGCTATTTTTTAGCCTTCAGGAAGCCTGCTCCCGCAAAAAGGAGCAGGCTTTATGTTTGTCCGTTTTTCGTGGATGCCCCAAGCGGCGAAATATCCGTAGCCTTCCAAATTTTCGACTTTTTACGCTTTATCCAAAATTTGGAGGTTACACATGAGTTTCAATAATGGTAATGAACGTCGCAAGCTGAACGCAAAGTGGGAGCAACTCCGTGTGCAGTACCGCGAAGCCGGAATGAGCGAAGAGGCAATTCAGGCGATGTATGAGTTTGATTTGGGCGTCCTGAACAGTGAACGCGCCTATGATGCCAGCACGGTGGCAGTCTGTGATGGCGAAGATGACGTTGACGCAAGGAAAGCAGCAGATCTTAAGCAATATGAGGCTGCGATCACGGTAACAGATACCTACCACGAAACCAAGAGCCGCTTTGGATGGATCGGCGAAATCGAGAATGAGCGGTTGCTGGCTGCTCTTGAAAGCTTATCGGAACTTGATCTCAAAATCCTTACGCTCTATGTCTATGCCGGGTACACCGAGTCCGAGATTGCAAGTGCCTTGGAATCCAAAAGGATTACGATTCATAAGCGAATCGAGCGAATGACTATGTTTTTGAAGAACTTTTGAACTATTTTCTTTTTCAGGTAACAATTTGCCCCTTCTCGATGGCTCGTAAGTGTAAGGGCAATTCACCAGACGGCACAAGCCGCAGAGTGAAACATCCGAACAGCCGTTCCTTGAAAACTGAATAGTTCCTTCATCTGGTACTCCGATAATGATACTTCCGTAATTCGCGGCCCGGTCACAAAGCAGACGGGGTGGCTGAAATGCCAATGAAGCGGTACAAGTCCGCTGCCAGATGTTCATGCCCCACTCGCAGGGGGCCGAGGGCGAATATGCGAGACCTTTAATCATATTGATCCGGGAGCTGCCGGGTACGTTCTGTGCATCCGGCAGTTCCCGTTTTTTACGTATTCTTATTTATTCTTTATCCGAATATCCACTTTTGATACATAGGAGGACACTTTTATGGACGAGTTGAACCCCACGGTGCGCGAGCAGGAAATCTACGAGGAGATGGAGCTGACCCCTGAGATGGTCAAGTCCATCCGCACCCTCTGCGGCACCTGTCTGCGGCACTTTGTGGATGCAAAGGCTTTCAAGATCGCGCTTGTACCCAGCGCTGACCGAAGCATGGACACCTGCACCGTCTGCCAGATGAGGCGCGGCTATGATTATGTGGTCATGCACCGCTGACCCCAACCATACCACCATACCTTGAACGAAGCCCGCTGTGGAACATCCGGCAGCGGGCTTTGCACATAACAACATGGAGGTACAATTTTGCAGCAAAACTGGAAATTCCAACGCGGAGACATCTTCTTCACCCATTTCGGGGCGAGCACCGGCTCGGAACAGCACGGTGACCGCCCGGCGGTCATTCTTCAGAATGACGTGGGCAATTATCACTCTCCGACCCTGATCGTTGCGACCATGACAAGCAAGGCGGAAAAGAAAGTAAATCAGCCGACCCACTGCCTGTTGGAAAACGCAGGGTTGAATATGCCGTCTGTTGTGCAGGCAGAGCAGATCTTCACCATCGACAAAAGCCGGGCACTGAAGTATCTGGGGCATCTGACCCCGGAGGAGATGCGCCGGGTCGATGATGCAGTTCGCATCAGCCTTGCGCTGAACCCTATGGGCAGCATCCAGCAGATAGAGCCTATCCGGCGCTCTACGGCGGTTTATGCGCCGCCTGAGGTGGTGGATGGCAAACCGCCTGTCTACCCCTATACGCCCATCCGGTCGTCCTTTGAGAACGCCGGAAGCATCGAGGAAATGATGCTGTACACCGAGTTGCAATCCGCGGTTCATGCCATGATCCAGCGGTTGGAATACAGCTTCACCTTCAATCCCAGCCTGCTCACCAGCCCGAAGCGTAAGCAGCAGGTGACTGAGATCTTAGAAGAAGCTGAGAAGTACATTTGGAGGATCAAGGAGGAAATGAGATGCGCCTGAACGACAATAATACTTTCATTGGCATCAACCCGCCGTACCAGCTTTCGGTCATCCACAGCAGCAAGCTGATCTACCCCCGCGAGATCTACCAGCGGGGCGTGGAGCGCAAGCGGGTGGAGCTGATTGCAAGGGATTTCAACGAGTACATCGTTAACGAGCCGAAGGTCAGCTTCCGCAACGGCAGGTACTATGTAATGGACGGTCAGCACACCATCGAGGGCTGCATCCTCCTCAACGGCGGCGAGGACCGCCCGATCCTCTGCAAGGTCTACACCGGTCTGACGATGGAGCAGGAAGCCCTGCTCTTTGCCGAGCAGAACGGTCACTCTGCACCCCTGTCGGCGGGCATCAAGCTGCGCGCCAAGGTGGTGGGCGGCGATGCGCCCTCCAAGGCGTTTGTTGCAGCCACCAACCGGGTGGGGCTGTCCCTCAACTACGACAGTATGCAGCTGAGCGACTACCGCATCAGCTGCGTGGGCACGGCGCTGAAGCTGTACGACCAGCTGGGCGAAGAGATCTACTGCGAAGCCCTGCGGCACATCGTGGCGGCGTGGGAGGGCAGACCGGATTCCTTCCGGGCGGCTGTCCTGCGGGGCGTGATGTACTTTGTGCAGCTGTATCATGGGCAGTACAGCGAGGAGCGGCTTGTCCGTGCGCTGAGCGGCGTCCATCCCATGGAGCTCTACCGTGTCAGCCGGGATAACCCCGCCAAGCTCCCGGGTTGGCGGCGGTACGTTTATCCCATCTACACCACCTACAACGGCAAGTGCAGGAAAGACGCACTGCCGATGAAGTTCTAAGCTCAAATATCTCCTTTGGCAAGGGCGATGGTACCCGAAAAAGGCCATTTGCTCTTTACATATAGTATTTTCTTTTGAATAATTGACATATTGAACTAGAGAGGAGAGGACAGGAATGAGCGAGATCGCAGCCTGCACTTTGATTCAGGAAGAGCCTGACCGAAAGACGGAGAGGTATCTGACGATGTTCAAGGACTACCCGGATGTGGTGACGGTGGAGCATCTTCAGGAAATGCTTGGCATCTGCCGGAAGAATGCGTATCTGTTGGTCAAGCAGAATAAGATCCACTCGGCGCGTGTAGGACGCAGTTATAAGATACCAAAACTCTGCGTGGTAGAGTACCTGCTCGATCAGGATCGGCAACTTGGAGGGATGCGCCTTTCAAACTCCCTTGCGCCATCCTTGCAAAACACTCCAGAATCTTCTAAACTTATGGTGCCTAAGCAAAGGACGTTTGGCTGCGAACAGAAAGGAGCATGACTATGACAAATGTGGCCGGACATTTAAGAGAACAAAACGGTATGTATCAGATGATTCTGAGCTGGAAAGACACAGATGGAAAGCGCAGAACCAAATCCATCAGCACAGGACTTCCTGTTAAAGGAAACAAAAAAAGAGCTGAATCTCTGTTGCGTAAAACACAAAAAGAGTTTAACCCTGAAACGATGCAGCAGGTTTCCGACCTGCCGGTATCGGAATATCTGAACCGCTGGCTTCGGGAAAGCGTGATGAACCTTCCGCCCGAAACCTATGGCAGATATGCTTATGATCTGGGAAGAGTAGTTGTCCCATACTTTGAAAAGAAGCGGCTGTCTTTGAAAGCACTCTCTCCGCGCGATCTGGAAACGTTCTTCCGCTATGAGCGTCAGCAGGAGGAGGCCAGTGTACAGCAGCTTCTGGATTGGCACAAGGAGTTGACCGATGCCCTACAATATGCCGTTGACAATAATTGGCTGAAGGTCAGCCCCATCAAAGAAGTTGACCCCTGCCTTGATAACTCCCCGGTACTTTTCACCGACTTCATCACGGACTGGTTGAAAATGATGAAGTCACGAGTGGAAATCACAACCTATACCAGCTATGAAAGAGCAATCGTTCACAAGATCGTCCCATATTTTGAACCGCTCCACTATACATTGCAGGATATGGAACAGCATCCCAAATACATCCAAGACTTCTACCAGCATGAGTTGGATCGTGGCCTTACGGCAAACACCGTCATTCACTATCACGCCAACATCCGCAAATGCTTGCAGTACGCTTTTCAAATCGGCATGATCCGTTCCAACCCGGCAGATCGCGTTGAACGTCCTCGTAAGGAAAAGTTCAAGTCGGAGATTTACAGCGGTGAAGAACTGGAGCAGCTTTTCAAAGCGATTCAAGGTGACCCTTCGGAGTTTGGCGTTATCATGGCTGCATTCTACGGCCTGCGGCGCAGTGAAGTTGTTGGCTTGAAATGGGATGCCATTGACTTTGAAAACAAGAAAATCAGCATTCAGCATACGGTTGTGACCGCAAAGGTCAACGGAACGCTAACAGAGATCGCACGAGATAAGACAAAAACAAAGTCGAGCTGCCGGACGCTTCCCCTGATCCCTGCCTGTGAGCAGATGCTCAATAAAATGAAAAAGGAGCAGGAGCAGAATCGGAAGGTCTGCGGCAAAAGCTATTGCACCGATTATCTTGACTATATCTATGTAGACCCGATGGGAAAACGGATTCGGCCCGATTTCCTGAGCCAACATTTCCCGGATTTTCTGGTCGCACACCAGATGAAGCGTATCCGCTTTCACGATCTGCGCCATAGCTGCGCCAGTCTGCTCTATGCCAATGGCGTGAGCCTGAAGGAGATTCAGGAGTGGCTGGGGCACAGCGACATCAGCACGACAAGCAACATTTATACACATCTGGATTTCTCCAGTAAGGTATCTTCGGCGAATGCAATCGTCAATATCTTCCCAGAAAACGCCAAAGTATAAAAAATGGGCAAAAAAGAAAAACAGCCTAAAATCTTTCGATCCTAAGCTGTTTTATGATGAAGTGCCGATGGTGGGACTCGAACCCACATGGTTTCCCGAACGATTTTGAGTCGTTTGCGTCTGCCATTCCGCCACATCGGCTGATATTCAATTTTGAGACATTCGTACCGGTTTCTGAAGATTGGAGGGATGTTCAGGAGGGATGTAAGAAATCCTGCTTCGACAAACCTTCAAAATTCAACGCACACTCGTGAATTTCTCGTACAGACAAGAAAAATCACGAAGCGGATTTTGAGTCCCCCTCGTCTGCCATTCCGACACACCGGCGTATGTAGAACGGTATTATTATAGCGGATTTTCCGTTCAAAATCAAGACGCTATTCCCTTTTGCAGAAAAAAGAATTTTTCGCCTTCCCTTTCCGGGGATTCCGTGGTATCCTTACAGCAAAAAAAGAGCCTGGAGGTTCCTATGAATTACACGTTTTCTGCTCCCGTTACCGCTGCACAGCGTCAGCGGGACACTCTGCTGGGTGCGCTGGTGGGGCTGGCGCGCTCCACGGTCAATGAACCCAAAACGGAGGACACTGACCGCATACTGGCTGCCGGTCTGCGGCTGGCGGCTGACCCCGAGGCCGTCGAGAGCGCGCTGCTCCGGATGACTGACATCGTTGAAGCCGAGAAGCACCGGGTGGCTCCCAACTGCGCTGCCTGTGCCATGCCCTGCGGAAACACCAGCAATTATGACTTTGCCCGTTTGTGGGGCGCACCCGCAGAAATTTGTGCCCTGAAAGTTCGACTGCTTTCTGCTGTCTGCGTCCTTGCCGGACAAAAAACGACGGCACAAATCCAGAAGGAGATCTGCGATGATCTATTTGTGCTGGCAGAGGACTGGGACACCGAACTGCTGCTGCCCATCGTCACACGGGCCGAGGGGCTGTGCGCCCAGTAACTTTTCCAGAAACAAAAAAAGCATTTCCTGCCTGAAAACGAACCTTTTTTCACAAAACCTCTTTACAAATGCGCCGCAAAAAACTATTATATAGTTATATGCTGCTGTTTGATGCAAAGTTTTTCTACCGGTGCACTCCGGTATTATTCCCACACGCAAAACTATATGAGAAAGAAGGTAGAATCCATGTCAGTGAAAAAGCCTGTCGTTCCTGCCGCTGCAGAAGCTCCCGCAGCCGAGGCAAAGCCCGCACGCAAGACCGCAAAGTCCGCTGTCAAAACGGAGAAAGCCCCCAAAACAGAAAAGACCGCCCACAAGGGCCGTCCCCCGCTTTCCCCTGAGATCTACGTTGAATTTGCCGGCAAGCAGTATAACATCACCGATCTTGTGGACCGCGCCAAGGCCGATTACCGCCTGACCCACAAAGTGGGCGTGCAGTCCTGCAAGATCTACGTCAAGCCTGAGGAAGAGGCCGCCTACTATGTCGTCAACAAGGTCGGCGGCAAGCTGCCTCTGTAAAGGCTGCGTTTCTGTTTTTCACCGCACAGAAAAAGACCAGAGCTGTTCTGCCAGGTGGCAGTTCAGTTCTGGTCTTTTGTTCTACAATGTTACAAACCCATACGCTCTTCCCTGACGCGGAACGCGGGGTCTTACTTCAGGAACTTGTGCACGGCGCGGGCCACGATGCCGCCCAGGATGCCGGAGACGAGGAACTCAGCCACGCCCTGGACACCAACCAGCAGCACAACGAACATCAGGGGGTTGGCAGCGCCCTTAACGGACACCAGGTTCTGGACATAGTCGCAGTTGTAGAATGCCAGCACGATATAGCCCATGAAGAACAGGGTGTTCAGGGCCGGAGCGCACATGGCGCTGACGATATAGCTCCAGGTGCGGCTCTTGTCCAGCTTGCTCAGGCCATTGAAGATCAGGCCCACACAAACACCCATCAGCACACGCATACCCACACAGAGGATAAAGGTGTTGACAGGGCTGACCTGGAACAGAGCGCCGGTCATGGCGGAAGCACCGGTAACGGCATCATAGAAGCTCACCGCGCCGAACACGCCGCCCAGCACAGCACCGGCCACAGGGCCCATGGTGATGGCACCCACCGCAATGGGCAGGGTCAGGAAGCTCATGTAAAGCGGGCCCATGGGCACACTGCCCAGGCCGATGGCCTTCATTACAAGTTCGATGGCGACCAGCAGTGCCAGTCGGGTGAGAGTGCGAAGATCGTTGTTTTTCATAATTCAGTTTTCCTCCTGCTGCCGTTCCGCCCTATACGTCGGATACGGCGCAAATCTGGTTTTTGATAAAATGTCAGGGATGCTTGAAAATTTATAAACGACCTCACCCTCTCCGTCATTGCTTCGCAATGCCACCTCTCCCGAAGGGCGAGGCCTTGGCAATCCATGCAAAGTTTGCGGTTTTGTCAAAAGCTCCCCCTTTGGGGGAGCTGGCACGAAGTGCCTGAGAGGGTTAGGATGTTTATCTATCACAGGGAAATTTGATGCCGGCGCTCCGCCGGGCCACGGTCAGCACACGGCTGACGGCCACCGAGGTGTCCAGCATCCGGCTGCAAAGCTCCATATCCTCGCTCTCGATGGCACGGGCAAAGGCGTGGAACTCCGCCGCCTGCCGGGGACGGCCTGCGCTGAGGTTGAAGTGTTCTTCCTTGCCCTTATAGGGGTGGAAGGTGACGCCGCCACAGAAGTTGGCGGTGGATTTCTGGAGCAGATACCCCTTGGTACCCTGAATGATGTACCGGGCCGGGGAACTGCTGTCCTTGGCATTGATGCTCACGGCCTTGAAGCTGCGATACTCCATCGTCAGCACGCCGCTGGTGTCGATGCCCCGGGTGATGTTGGCCGCATAGTGGACCTTGTTGGGCGAACCGAAGAGGCCCACCACATAGCTGACATTGTAGACGCCCAGGTCCATCAGCGCACCGCCGGCGCAGGCTGGGTCAAAGGACGGCCAGACCTTGCCGGCGCAGAAATCATGATACCGGCTGGAATACTGGCTGAAATTACACTGCACCATCGTGACGGCCCCAACCTTGGGCAGCACCTCACGGATCTTGGCGTAGTTGTCCTGATACTGCGTGGTGACAGCCTCGAAGAGGAAGAGCTTTTTGCTCCGGGCCAGCTCAGCCAGCTCTTCGGCCAGCGCCGCCGTGGGGGCCATCGGCTTTTCGACGATGACGTGGCGGCCCGCTTCCAGAGCGGCACGGGTATATTTTACGTGCAGGATATTCGGTACGGCGATATACACAACGTCCACCCAGCTCAGCAGTTCGTCGTAGCTGGTGGTGTGGCGCGGCACACCGTACTGGTCGCAGAGGGCCTGTGCTGCACCGGCGCTCCGCTCCGTGCTGCAAAGGGCCTCGACCTTGAAGGGGCTTTCCGGCCCGGTGAGCCAGGGCAGGAACTCCCGGACGATCATGCCTGCGCCGAGAATGCCTAATTTCATCATAAGGTCTCTCCTTTCAGGGCTCAGCCCGCTTTGGCCTCATCGTCCCGGCGGGGACGGCGGTTATTGCGGCGGCGGGGGCTGCTGCCGTTGTTGTAAGGGCGTCTGCCTGCCGGGCGGGGACGGCGGCGCTCACCGTCGCTGCGCGGCTCGTGGTGACGCTCATGCTGCGGCGCATTGAGCTGGTAAAGGAGAGCCAGCCCCTTCAGCAGCAGCTCGG
>OGUA01000156.1_pt1 | contig 47280 bp, 43 predicted proteins | sample 1573691 | NCBI WGS metagenome assembly OGUA01 (sample SAMEA2581925, study PRJEB24529) | metagenome | biome: Human gut stool | place: China | collected 2011 | reverse complement strand
TTAAGCCTGTAGCTAGCGTTCATCCTGAGCCAGGATCAAACTCTTCATTGTAAAAGTATTGTTAATCATTCCATAAAGGAATGGTTGTTGCTCTGTTCAGGACGCTCGAATTTAAAAAGTATCTATTACCTACTTAATAAGTAATGACGGTTCTTTTTATTTTACCCAAGACCGTTTCTTTTTCAGAAACAAGTCTTGCTCTTGTACTACTTGTATTGTTTATGTAAATCTCTTCAAAGATCGCTTCTTTTATGTCGGCTTTCTTTTCAGGAAAGCGGATGCAAAGGTAAAAACTTTTAAGTATATCTTCCAAATATTTTCGGAAGTTTTTTTCATCTTTCCTTTTTCCCGTCATCTCTCTTGCGAAAGGGAGAACAAGGAAAAGATTCGTTTACCGACCCGGATTCAAGAAAAAGTGTCAACCAACGCTGCTTACTTTTTGAAAGCGGGTGCAAAGGTAAGAACTTTATTTCATATCTTCCAAATATTTCCGGAAGTTTTTTTTCATTCTGCTTTTTCAAATGGGAGATTTCAGAAAGAAACAAGCCCCAAGCAGAAGAAATAGGTAAGAGTTCCTACGCCGTTCCTGTCAGAATGTCAAAACATCGCTGCTCCCGTTCTCGAAAGCGGGTGCAAAAGTAGGACTTTATAACATACACACCAAATATATCAGGGGATTTTTTCGAGTTTCTCTTGAACATTTTTATAAAACGCTGATTGACAAATGTGTTGAAGAACATATTTTTTTTGAATGCCAGCAGAAGGGAGAAAGGGATGAAAAGAGGTACACAATATAATATATGCGCGCCCGTACGCGCGCACATATCAGAGGCTGTCAAAGCCATTTTCGTTTAAAGAATCACTCCGTTAAAGAATCGTTCCGTTTGGAAGGATACGCAGATCGACTTCGTTTTCTCCCCGTTCCAGTTCCACCAGATAATACGATTCGGTACGTGTTTCCACATAATCCGCATCATCTATCCTATAATCCGCATACGTTTTTCTGATAACATCGAGCACTGCCGCGGGAAGTTCATTCACCCGCACGCCCCATTCGGTTCTCACCCAATCCTGCGCACCGTTGAAGTACACATCTTTCTCACGTCCTTCGTGAAATATTTCCACTTCCGTCATGCCTTTCTCCATATCGGATTCGATGATACGCGCTCCCGCATATTTCTGAGTGATGAACTCCTTGATTTTGTCGGTCAGTATGCCGCCGGCGTTATTTCCGGGTCCGGCAGGGTTCTGCTCCATCGGCGACAATTCGCCGGTGGCGGTAATCTTTACTTTCACGTCACCCATGACAGACTCCAGTTCCAGGCGGTAATATTCCTCTGCCGAAGTTACATAATGGTCTACATCGTCCACCCGGTAACCGGCATATTCAGAAGCGTCCAACGCCTGTTTCACCACAGCGGGCAATGCGGCATAGCTCATTTCGGTCTTGGTAAACAGCCAGTTGCCCGCCCCGTCAAACATCAGTTCGCGCACTACCTTTCCATCCAGAATTTCCACTTCCGTCATGTTATCTTCACGGTCGATGTCCAAAATGCGGGCATTGGGGAAGTTCGCTTTCAGGAACGCGTCCACACCTGCGGCCGGAGCTACGGGGATGTAATCGCTGTAATCATAATCTTCGTCCATGTCAACCAGTTTTTTCACCAGTACGCCGTCCTTCGAATAATAAAGGTCGATTTCCGTTGCCACGCCGTCTACCGTATTCTTCACTTCAATCACATAGACATCTTCCAGGCCATTGCGCTGAATCCGTTCCACCTCGTCGACGGTCCATGCGGAGTACTCGCTCTCGCCGAAAGCGGTTTTCACTTCTGCGGGTAATTGGTCGAAGAGGATTTCACTGTCCGTCGTCATGTACCACCGGCCGGCATTGTCGAACCAGGCCGCATATTCGCCTGCTGCCGCACGGGTAGCCGCCATATTGAAATCCGCCACCACATACTCGCCTTTCACCGACCAGTTCACATCGGTAGCATTCGGATAGAGCTGAAACAAAGCAGCCTGCGCCTCGGCACTCACCTTACCGTTTTCCGGACCACCGACAACAGGTGCATCGTCATTACTGCAACTCCACAAACTCACAGCCATACAAACCATGGCAAACAAATGTTTTTTCATAATCATTCTTTTTTTCATTTATAAATTCAAGACACTGTTTTTCTCTTTACCATAAGAGGCTTCATTGATACAACCTCTTCTCATGCCACAAAAGTATGGGGCAAATCTGGAAAGAAACTGGAAAGACTGAAAAAACATCTCCCCTCACCCCGCACACCCCGGATTAGGCGGCGCTGCTTCCCGCACAATCGCAGCCGCATCGAAGCAGGGACACTCCTTTATCCACTCTTCGGGTTCTATCTCGCCGTTGCCGTTCAGGTCGGGACTGAGGTCGCGGTGGCCGCAGAGGCGGCTGCCGGGATAATCGCGCAGCAACAGCATTACGAGCACCCGCAGGGAGTGTTTCTGAAAATCGGTGCGGGTATCGGCAGGATGTCCGTGCGCATCGAGTCCGCCTTCGTAGCAGATGCCCAAACTGTGGGCGTTGTAGCCGCGGACATGCGCACCGGGCTGTGTCATGGGACGGAGCGTCTTTATATCGCCGTTCCTGCGGATATAATAGTGATAACCTGCGCCGGAGAAGCCCCGGCGCAGGTGGTCTGTTGTCAAGTCATGTTCGGTGTAGCTACGGTCACAGCGGGTAGCGGAACAGTGAATGACGATGAGGTTGATAAATCTCACTTTTATTAAGTATAAAGTTAAGTAACTTAAGAATTAAGTACGTAATTTACGCATGAAGTACAATCAGGCGGGCATTGCGTTCATGCCTAAAGCGCCTAAAACAGCCGAAGCTACGGCGATTACGATTTTAAGGAGCTTGTCCCACCAGTTTGATTTTGTTGCCATAAGATTTAAATTAAGGGTTAGGTTAAAAACTATGATAAGGGCGTGCCCGAATGCTGTTCCGCATAAAAAAGGAAAACGGGATGAAAAGAAATCCGGGAAATCCGGAAGAAGCAGGAAACATGCTTTCCAAACAATATTCAGACAAGCCCTAAGACTGATACCGAAAATCAGCAGGAAACCGACTATCCGAGCGGATTCTCCTCTTCGCCGCTATTGCCGCCGCTACCACCGGAAGAACTGCCGTCCGCAGGCTTGTCCAGCGAGAAAGCCACATTTGCCGGGCTGCGGGTGGCAGCCGTACTGCCGTTCACAAGCTTCAGCTCCTTGTCGGGCACAAAGCGGATATTCACTTTGGAGATATTCCTCACCGTACAGTCTTCCGACTTCTCCACACCCGGACAGCGGAACGTCATGTGAAGCGTGCCGAGCTGGTTCAGCTTCACCTTGTCGCCGTTGGCAAGATTCGCCTGAATCTCTTCCACAAGAGCCTCTATCACGTGTTTCACATCGCCTTTTGTCATGGCGCAGTTCTTCTGAATACTGGCGGCGAGGACATCAATATCCACCGTTCCGCACGTTTTGGGTTTCTGACGGAGATAATACAACATGGGAGAGCTTTTATCGCTCACGATTCTACGACGCTGAAAGCGTTCTACAAGTACATCCATAAAAATAAAGTTTAGGTTTAGATTAAAAAAACAGTAAATAAAATTCTTAAAAGAAAAAGCCCGGGCCACACAACAAACAAAAGATTTAAGGCGCCTTATCCAATAATTACTTCCCTTCTCGAGCACATTACAAAGATACGAAATCAGAGAGGCAAAGTCAAGTATTTTGCCATTTATTTTCCGGTAAAAGCGAAGTTTTTTTCTAACAGGAAGAGCATGCGTTTCTCGCCATCCACTCCAGTGTGGGTTCGTACTCGCCAATCTTCGTCAGCGTGGGGTTATGCCCGAAATATACATCTCCCGTCTCGCCATTGCGGTGCTTGGCAAGAATCACCATGCCCAACCCTTCGGAAGGGAATTTGCTCTTGCGCTCGGACATCAGCCCGTACAGTGCGGGACGATAGAGCAACATCACCACATCGGCATCCTGCTCGATGGCGCCGCTCTCTCTGAGGTCGCTCAGTGCAGGCCGCTTGTCGGCACGCATCTCGCACTCACGGTTCAACTGGCAGAGCAGGATAACGGGAATATCCAGCTCCTTGGCTATCAGCTTTGCCTTGCGGCTCGCTTCCGCCACTTCCTGTTCACGGTTGCGGTTCTTCTGTTCCGACTTCATATCGCAGAGTTGCAGATAGTCGATAATCAGCAGGTCGCAATGCCCCTTGCTCTTTTGCAGCAGAGCCGACGAGCGGATATGATCCATGCTCGCCTTCGGGTTGTCGTCCACATACACAGGCAGGCACGACAGTTGCCGGGCGGCTTCCAGAGCCTGTTGCTGCTCGTCGGCGCTGAGTTGCCCGCTTTTGAGGTGTCCGGCATCCAGCGAGGCAGCCTGTGCGCAGAGCCAGCGGTCGCCCAGCCTTTCGCCCTGCATTTCGAGGCTGTTCACCAACACCTGCTTCCCGGCACGTCCCGCCGCCAGTGCCAGATGCAGGGCAAAGGCGGTCTTGCCCACCGAAGGACGGGCGGCTATGATGTGCAGATCGCCCCGCTGCCAGCCGGCAGTGAGCCTGTCGAGGTCGCGCAGGCCGGTGGGGATGCCGGTGATGCCGTTGCGGTTGTTCGCCACCCTGCTGTCCATTTGCCTAAGGGTATCCAGCATCAGGCGGTCCATGTCGCGCAGGCAGCCGGCAAAGTCGGTTTTACCTTCCAGGTGTTCGATAAGCTGATGCAGTCCGGCCAGGGCATCGCCCAAATCCACCGACTCATCGGCGGCTACGGCAAGCAGACGATGCAGGCCGCTAATCATCTCGCGCCGGATATACATGCCGCGCAAGATAAGCGCATGATACTCCAGGTGGGCGGACGATGCCACCCTGCCCAACAGACGCGCCAGCTCGAAGGCGCCGCCCACGAACTCCAGTTTGCCACGGGCGGCAAGCTCGGCACGCACCGTAATGATGTCTATCGCCTTGCCCGCGCGGTGCATGGCAAGCAGGGCGGCAAAGATTTCGCCATACTTCGCTTCGTAAAACATTTCGGGGCACAGCTTCCCGCTTACAAGCACCATAGCGGTACTTTCGGCGAGACACGCGCCTAAGATTACCGACTCCAGGTCGGCATCATGAGGATTGAGGATTTCTGCCATAAGGATAAAAGGGCGATTAATTGACAAATTCGTTTTCAAAGATTCTATATTCCAGATACTTGGCAGCCTGGTAGCAGAAATGCGTATTGTTCAGGCTGAAATAATAATCTTCCACTTTCCGGTAGGCAAGTTCGCGCTCGCGGGTGGAGAGTTTTTTCCAAAGGGCGCGGACATAGCTGCCGTTCTCCACCGGCAGGTGGGTGGTGCGGCCGTAATAGGCAAGAAACTCCTTCAGCGACTCTTCGAAAGCGGCGGAGGATTTCGACTTGGCGGCAACGGGGGCGGCAGCGGCGGAAAAGCTACCGGCAGCGTTCATAACCTTCCCAATGGATGCCGGCTGTCCCGTCCAGGCATCATAGCCGGGCACATGGATGTGGCTGGGGCAACAGCCCGGCACGCGCTCGATAAGTCCTGCAGCGAAGCACCGGTCGAAAAAGCGCCGGGTACGCGCCCTTGTCCAGCCGAATATGTCCGCCCAGCCCATAAAAGTGATGACGGACTCTCCACGGGCACACTGCACCCCGGCTCCGTTGCAGAATACTACGGCAGGCTTGAAGTTGACGTTTGTCAGCACCCGCAGGAAGGCTTCTTCCTCGCAGCATGCCGCACCTTTTTTCTCGCAAATCTCTTGTAGCAATGCACGCGAAACCATGACATAGCCCATTCTAAGCAAATTGTTTTTCATACTAAAGTTACAGATAAATATTGATAAATGTCGAAACCGGAAAACGACCGCTCCGGCGGTCACGGCACATGCCTTTACGTCAACCGGTTATGCACGCGCGGCGGCCATGCTTCCGGCCACGCAGCGTACACAATATAATTCAATAGAAGATAAGATATACTATCGTATATCTACGGCGTAGCGGTACGGAACGGCGACGCAGAGCGGCAGAACCGATGATGCGTTCCACCCCTACGGATGATGTATACGAGTGTAACAGACGATGTGTCCGCCTCTGACAGACGATGTGTTTTCATTGATTTCATTATTCTTTCTAATTGTTTAAAATTTATACCACACCGCCCGGAAGCGTTTCACTGCTCCAATGCACGATGAATACACAAAAATATTAAATAACGAAGAGGCATGAAAAGTAAATATTTACACGTAAAATCATGTAAATATTTACTTTACAAACAATTAGAAAGGAAAGGACGTATTTTATTTCACTGAATTAATGGTTGTGAAACAGAGACTCCGGTGGGGAGAAAGTTTCATTTGCATATAACCGTACATTCATTCACATGCAACATCGCCTCAGTTCCCTGCCGCAACGGACGGTATAAGTCACCGCCGCCAAACTCAAGGATGCCTATCCCAGTATCGGTGTCAAGCGGGAAACCCTACCGAAACTCTTCGAGTAACACAATACCGAGTTTGCCCCAAAAATGGGATACAGCAGGGCAAAGGTAACATTCCAGCGGTATTATTCCGATGTAAAGAACCTGACTACCGACAATCTCCAAACATTCTTTGAGGGCAATCTGTGGATTATCACCCGAAGAAAGAAGACTAATACCGAATCCAATATCCGCCTGTTGAATGTTCCCCAAAAGATAAAGCCGCCCAACTATACGCAAAAATTACCGCTCAGGTACCATTTGACAACCTTAAAACGAAACACCGATGAAAAGAAAAAGGAATATAATCACGATAGACGGGTACGGTAAAGTTGCCATGCCGACCGACATAAACACAACCGCCATGACCGAGGTCGTGCTGCAAGATTCTTGTAAACTTAATTCTCAAATGTGCAATGGATATCAATAAAAAGTGCTAACTTTGCATTTGCTAAACAATGCGTTAATGACCTGAAATAAAATATTAACACCAAGATATAAAAACACCTTCACTGTCTGATAGGCTTTGGTCAGCCTCGCAAAGATAGCGAAGGTGTTTTGCTTTAATATACGAAATAAGCAATGGGTGCATTTTGTGAAGATAGCAGAGTGAAATTTCCCACTCTTATGCATCTTATGGGGATGGGATATAAATACATATCCCAAAGGGGATTGTTCACCAAATATGTGACAATACCCAAAACGGAATCCGATACTCTCACGAACATCTTACTCCAACCGTTTTCGGAAGCCTATTTGCGCTTGAACCCTCTATCTACACAGGATGATGCAGACGCCATGCTTCACCGCATTCAGAAGTCGCTTAACAATGATGATCTCGGCAGACAGTTTTACAAAGAAATATTACTTGACACAACGAACAAAATAATCGATTTATCTTCGCCCACGAACTTCATTCGTAACAACACGTTTCAAGTAGCCACCGAAATGACTTGCGGTGATTTGTCTTGCGACAACTTTCGCCCGGACATAACCATCTTTATCAATGGTTTGCCTCTGGCTTTTATCGAAGTAAAAAAGGAGAACAATCACGAAGGAGTTGATGCCGAGCGCAAGCGTATGAAGACGAGGTTTACCAATCCTTGTTTCCGCCGTTTTTTGAATATCACGCAAATAATGGTATTCAGCAACGATATGGAATATGACGAGCAATTGAAACAAGGGGCTTATTATGCAACCATCGGTAAAACGAGTACCCTCTATAATTGCTTTCGCGAGGAAGGACAAAACAGTTTCCCTATTCAGAAAAGATACCATCCCGTTACTCCTGAAGACGAGGAAATATTGCTGCGTGACAATAATGTGCCTCAATACAAAAACAATAGCGACTACAAAACGAATTGCAAAGCCGAAACGCCAACAAAGCGCCTCTGTGAAAGCCTGTTCAGTTTTGAACGTTTCTATTTTTTCTTGCGCTATGGTATCGCTTATGTAGACCACCCAAACGGTTTACAAAAGCATGTTATGCGCTATCCGCAAGTGTTCGCCACAAAAGCGATTGAACGCCACCTTGATAAAGGGGAACAAAAGGGTATTATTTGGCATACGCAAGGTAGCGGAAAGACTGCGTTGGCGTATTTCAATGTCAAATATCTGACCGATTATTATTCTCAGCAAGGCATTGTTCCGCAGTTTTTCTTTATTGTAGACCGTATCGACCTTTTGGAACAGGCTCAAAAAGAGTTTACTCGCAGGGGACTGAAAGTCAACCCTGTTCAAAGTAAAGAAGACTTTGCCAAGCTGATAAAGGATGGTGTGACTACCCAAAACAAAGAGGGTAAATTAGAGATAACGGTTGTCAATATCCACAAATTCTCTAAGGACAGTCGGGCACTTGCCAAAAATGCGTATAATGTCAAGGTGAAGCGCATTTACTTTATTGATGAAGCACACCGAAACTATAATCCTGAGGGCAGTTTCTTGAAAAATTTGATTGCGAGCGATGAGAATGCTATAAAAATAGCATTGACGGGTACTCCAATAATCGGTGAAGGATACAATACCAAAGATATTTTCGGGGATTATATTCATACATACTATTATAACGCGTCTATATCAGATGGTTACACGCTTCGACTTATACGCGAAGACATCGGTTCGAACTTTAAGATAACGATGAAAGAAGCCCTTAACAGCATAAGGGTAAAAAAGCAAACTGTTAAAGAAATTGATGTTTATGCCCACGAGAACTATGTACATCCTTTACTCGACTATATAATCAATGATTTGCAGGATTTCCGAAGCAAGTATTCTGACCCATCATTGGGAGCACTTGCCGTATGCAACAGTAAAGAACAGGCGATAATGATGTATCGGCTGTTTTTGGAAAACTATGCAGATGATTCTGAACTTGACAATTATACAGGTGAAGACGGACAAATAATTTACCGTAGTATTTCGGCAAATGAAATGGAGGTCAAGAAAACTTCACCGCAAAAAGGACGTTATCGCGCTGCGCTTATCTTGCATGACAGTTTTGACAAATCTACCCGTTCCAAATGGATTGATTTATTCAAAGACGGGAAAATTGACTTGCTCATTGTTTTCCAAATGCTACAAACCGGCTTTGATGCTCCACGATTGAAGAAATTGTACCTGCACCGTATGGTCAAGGAACATAACCTGCTGCAAACGCTTACACGTGTCAATCGTCCGTACAAGGCTATGAAATTCGGGCATGTAGTAGACTTTGCCAATATCGAGGAAGAATACAGTAAGACGAACAAGGATTATCAAGAAGAGCTTGAAAAAGAAGTTGGTCAAGAAAATACATCTTCAATGGATAAGCTATTTGTTACCATTGAGGAAGCAATGAAAAATGTTGCAAATGCAAAAGTTACTTTGACAGACTATGACTTGACTAATCCTCAAATCTTTTCTCGGCAACTCAATTTGGTGGATGACATTGCCACTGTCCGAGTCATCAATAAAAGTTTAGAAACACTGCGCAGTATGCAGAATATGCTGATCTCGCAGGAAAGCCCGGAAGCGAAAGACATTGTTGATATACCCGAAATATCAAATCTTATCAAAGCGGCACGCAATCGTCTTGACCTCCTCTCGTATGAGCAAAACTCAAATGACCGCGAAAGCGTGAAACAATTGCTGAATGCTGCTTTGGAGAATATACATTTTTCGTTCTATAAGAAAGGTGAAGAAGAACTTGAACTTCAAGAGCAATACAAACAATCGGTAGCTCACACTCGTAACCAATTGAATGCTTGCGTTGATCCTGATGACCCGGAATATCGTTCTATACTCGCTGACTTTCTTGCTCTTTTCAAGAAAAAAGAAATGGAATCGGAGGGAGAATTTAATATGCACGACCGCGTTCAGAACATTAACGGCATACTGAAACGCATTCGCCAAATGAATGAGCGTGATGCGTTGCGGGCTATTGCCTATAACGGTGACACAAAGTTCGTGCGTGTCGAAAAACGTTTGACCGAGCAATCGGACAGAGAGGAACGGGAGCATACCGAACCTCGCACCTATGCTTGGACAAAAAAGAAAGAGCAGGTAACGGCTGTCTTGCTTCTTATAAAAGAAGATGTAGACGATGCATTCTTCCACAACGAAGCGATTGTTGAAACTCCGGCTTACTTCACGAAAAATATATTAACTTACGTCACCCGCCGTTTTAAGGATGCGCAGATTTCCACGGAACGCCCGGCTCGTAAATATGTCAGTGACGTTATTTTCAAAGAATATCAAACCATATACTGATTATGAGTATTGACATCATAAAGCAACAGACAAAAGACCTTATCGACCGTCTGAAAAGTACGACAAACAATATTGGTCTTGGCAACAGCGGAAATGAATATACGGTTATCGTAGAAACATTCCTATATAAGTTTCTCAATGATAAGTTTATCTATGAAGCAAAACGGACACTGCCCGAACTTGCCGATGCAGAGGACGTCTACGAAGCATTGGAGCGATTGCCCGATGAGGAGTACGAGGAAATGTGCGATATGATGCTCGACACTATTGTATTGAAGAAAGAGCATCTGATACCGTATCTTGCCAAACGTCAGAATGAGGATAATTTTGCAACTCTGTTTGATGCGACATTGGAGGCTATTGCCGATACCAATGAGGAGATTTTCTATATTCTCAATGAGGATGAAACCCGTATTTCCATTATGAAACCTCTCTCGGAGGTAGTAACCGGAGGGTCTGCCAAGAAAAACGGCTTTTGCAAGTCGTTAATCGGAGATGTGGCAAGTTTTTCTTTTGAAGCGGCTTTTGCTGCCGGATATGATTTCTTCTCCACCATCTTTGAATACCTTATTAAGGACTACAATTCCAATGGTGGCGGCAACTATGCCGAATACTATACGCCCCATGCAATCGCATCCATTATGGCGCAACTACTCGTCAATGAGAGCGAGGATGTTAAAAGTGTAACTTGCTATGACCCGTCAGCCGGGACAGGCACGCTTGTCATTGCCCTTGCCCACCAAATTGGAGAGCAGAACTGCACGGTGTTCACGCAGGATATCAGCGACAAATCCTCTACTATGTTGATGCTGAATCTTATACTGAACAGTATGAGCCATTCTTTGACGCACGTTATACAAGGCAATACGCTGAAACACCCTTATCATAAAGAAGGACACGAATTGCGTAAATTTGACTATATCGTTAGTAATCCGCCTTTCAAGCTCGATTTCTCCGAGTACCATTCCGACCTCAAAGCCGACCATTATCGCGGACGTTTCTTTGCAGGCATTCCCAATATACCCAACAAAGACAAGAAGGGTATGGAAATATACCTCTGCTTTTTTCAACATTTGCTATACAGCTTGAAAGACACGGGTAAGGGAGCTATCGTTGTACCTACCGGATTCATTACAGCCAAGAGTGGCATTGCGTTCAAAATTCGCAAACACCTTGTGGACAATAAGATTCTGAAAGGTGTGGTAAGTATGCCAAGTAATGTCTTCGCTAACACGGGTACGAATGTCAGTGTGGTTTTTATCGATAAGAACAAGACCGAAAAGCCTGTATTTATTGATGCGAGCAAACTTGGTGAAACTATCAAAATAGGGAAGAACCAAAAGACGAATCTCCGTTCCGATGAGATAGCGCAGATTGTAGATACTTTCCGAAACGAGAAGGTGGTAGAGCAATTCTCTGTTACTCCATCCTACGAAGAAGTGGCAGAAAAAGGGTATAGCTTTTCTGCCGGACAGTATTTCGACATTAAGATTGAATATGTTGATATTACAGAAGAGGAGTTCAAGAGGCGTATGGCAGACTACGAAAAAACACTCACCGAGCAGTTTGCCGAAAGCCATCGGCTTGAAAATGAGATAATAGCTCAATTAAAGACATTGAAATTCAATCAATAAACCATGCTTGATAGTTTGACCCAATGGGCTACTCTATTAAGCCCAATAATTAGTGTAATAGCTATAATCGTTGCATTACGTGTTGCCCGCAGTTCGTCGAAAGATGCACAGGAACAAATTAAAGCTATTCGACATTTGCTTGACATGTTTATAGCGGCAAATAGAGGATGCAAAATTTGCCGTAGAAACTGTTCATCCCCATTTATTGGCGGACCGTTAATAGAGCAAATACATGAGCACGAAAAATGTTTGAGGCGAAAGAGTATCTGAACCACCTTTTAGCTAAGCGCAAAGAGATAGAGGTCAATCTATCTTTGATTCAAGATTATATTAAAAAAGCAACACGGTAAATGGAATTGAAAAAATACAAATTAGGAGAGATACTTGATGTAACAAGAGGTGCGAGTCTCAGTGGCAAGTTCTATGCCGCTGAGGGTGAATATGTGCGCTTGACTTGCGGGAATTTCGATTACCAAAATAATTGCTTTAAAGAGAATAAGGCTAAAGACAATCTTTATTACATTGGCGACTTCAAACCGGATTTTTTAATGAAGGAGGGAGACATTATAACACCTTTGACAGAACAGGCTATTGGGTTGCTTGGCTCTACCGCTATCATTCCCGAAAGCGGTAAATATATTCAAAGCCAAGATGTGGCAAAAATTGTTTGCAAAGAACATTTGTTAGACAAGGATTTCGCTTTTTATCTCATATCCTCAAATCTTGTTAAACAGCAGCTAAGTGCTGCTGCTCAACAAACTAAAATCCGGCATACATCACCTGATAAAATCAAAGATTGCATTGTATGGATTCCCGAATTGGAGGAACAAAAACGCATAGGTAAGTTACTTCGCACTATTGACCTCAAAATAGAACTTAATCGTCAGCTAAATCATAATTTACCGATACTTGACCGTTCATTAAGAGTGGTAGAAGTTCATCACGCTGCTTAGTTAGGTTTTCATTTTCCTTTTGAATCTCTAACTGCCTGTCATTGAGTGCTGATACAATTTCTTCCCATAAATCTAATACATTATCACTTGGCTTTAACATTGGGAACTTCAGTATATCTTCACGAGAAACTTCTTTGAAAGTTGTTCCTGTTCCAAGTTGCTCTATCTGCGTAATGTGATATTGTAGATAATAATACAAGTAAGTTGCTATATTTTTTGACTTAGAAACAAAGCTCTTAAATCCTTGATTGGTACACAATTCTGTTTTAGCAATTGCCAACAAACCAATTGGAGCACGACTCGACATTAATATTGTGTTTGAAGGTAACAAATGAGTACTGCAAGAATCATATCCAACTTGAGAGATATTTCGCTCTCCTTGATAGACAAATTTCTGCTTTTGGTCAGATAAATCCTTTGGAGTAATCCAGACTATATCTCCTCCATAATTCAATTCATTTACAGTTGAAGGAGTTGCCCCATTGTAAACATCTGCGACCTCTTCTACTATTTTGGCTTTCCACAATAATGGAATTTCACGTTTTAACCTTTTATCCCAAACCATCTTACCACCACTAGACTTATACGGTTTTCCGTTTTCATCCGGAAAATCAAACTGTACAAACCAATAATCATAAAGTTGTTTTGCCATCGCCTCTAAATTATCATTTATACGGCGGTTCAACTCGATTTTGCTATCAAGTGAAGAAAGAATTGAAGCTATCTTTTCTTGCGTTTCCAAATCTGGTACTTCAACCTCATAGTTGGAGAATGAACTTTTATTTATAATAGGTACGGCAGTGGAAGTTTTACTAAGATAATTCAATTCCTTACCGACCAATGTCATGAGATAATACACAAAATCAGCATCAAACCGCCGATTGGGGATAATAGAATTAAACTGTTGGTTGGTTATAGTTGGTTCTGATGTCATTACGACCTTACCCAAATCAGTACCAATACAACTTACGCACACAGAGTGCGGAGGGAGCAAACAATTTTTCACTTCGTTCAATCCTTGTTCTGTAAGGGTCTTACCTGTTTTAGGAACGGACTTATAAGATAAGTCATCTGATGGGGTAAGAAAAGGAATATCACCGCCATAGTTTTCAACAATAGATGTTCTGGGAGTTTTCCCAGTAACAACTTTGCCAATATCTGATATGTGTATTTTCTTTAGCTCCATAAATGAGAATTTAGCAATTAAATTCGTTAATTTTTAGCTCGCCAGACATCAGCTTCGGGAGAAGCGAATCTCGCAAAGAAATGAATTTTTCATTTTGATCCGTATTCTTTATCATAACCTCTTTCATTTTCAAATAGAGGTTATTAAACTCAACTACAACATCAGATGTTGGGTATATTATTTTTATAAGCGACAAATCATTATAGCCGAGCGATTGTCTGACTCCACCAATAGCTCTTAAAGCAACTTCGTCTTTGAACATAGCTGTTCTTTTGAAAAAGTCGAAGAAATACTGGTAATTAGGTTCACACTCAAAAACGACATAGACTGGGCTAACACAACCCACAAAGTCGAAAGTATTTAACCCGATTGAGCCAATGTTAATACGAGCTGGATTATAAGCAAATGATAAAGGGTTGACAATTAGATATTTTGATAAGTCTTTGCTAAATACTTGTTTGGTGAAGTATTCTTCTGACAATACCAATTCTCCTGAATTTATAGGAGACAGCACTGTCACATCTTCACGATTGCCAACCTTTTCTGTTATTTGCTTTGTGACTTCACCTAAGCTAACAACTCTCCAACCTTTGGGTATCAATCCAAGCTCTGAATCTACAAATTCACCGCCTCTGAATGGCTCGAAGTCTACGAACCACGACTTGAACAACGCCTGCGCCTGCTGCTCTAAATTATGATTTATCGCACGATTAAGAAGCACTTTTTGCTCGATTTTGAGTAGTGTTTCGGCAATTCGATTTTGCTGTTCAAGTGTATAGTCGGGTATTTCAATGGCTTTTAATGCGTTATCCAACTGCAAGTTCTTTAGTCCCGAAGTTTTACCCTCGAAATTAAAGAATATATTGTTGTTGTAGATGTGATTCCAATATTGATATACAAAGTAAGGATTCCATCCGGTCTTTACTCTAAAAGCCACACAGAAATTGGTACATACCACCGCCCTTTTTTCTGTTATTAAAGCCTCTGAAACATAGGATACACGCCCTGTTGATTGTGTCGGACTACCGCCTGATTTTTCGACAATCATATCTCCGGCACGTAACGTCTTTTCTTCAAAAGACTTGTCGCTAACATACCGCAAGGGAATATCGCCGAACTCACCAATAGATATAGGGACAATGTCTGCGCCTCTGACACAATACACCGCATTAGGGGTCTCTTCGCTCGGACTTTCATTACCCCAATCTCCGGCAATGAATACATCGATAACATCAGCCAATCTCATTCTTTGTCCTCCAGCTGATTCTCAATGTCTTCGATTTGTGGCAGTGCGGATGCTACATCTTCAAAGAGTTTTTCAGTCTCATATTGTGCAATGCCCAACGGTTGCGTGATACCACGTAGGGCGAAACGTGCTTTGGTGTCGCTTTTTGAGCGGCATAACAACAAACCGATAGTCGGTTTATCTTCGGGAGCTTTTACATATTCATCCACAGCCGAAATGTAGAAATTCAGCTTGCTGACAAATTCGGGAACAAACTCTACGGCTTTCAGCTCCACCACTACATAGCAATGCAGTTGAAGGTGATACATCAGAATGTCGATGTAATAGTCATCACCGTCCACAGTCAAATGGTATTGCCTTCCGATAAATGCAAAGCCTTTGCCCATTTCCAACAGGAAATCGGTAATCCGCTGTGCAAGATTCTTTTCTATATCGAGTTCACGTTGTAAAGCTACCGTACCTAAGAAACTGAAATTATATGGATCTTTGAACGCATATTGAGCCAAATCCGATTGATAGGCTGGTAATGTCTGCTTGAAGTTTGTAATTGCATTACCCTTGGCTTTGATATAACCGTTAGCCACCTGCGAAAGCATTACATCACGACTCCAACCGTTAGCAGCAGTTTCCATGATATAAAACGCACGTTCGGCATTTGCGGGTACTTTAGCTATGAGCGATATATGGTGATACCACGATATTTGCGCAAGAGACACTTGCACAAATCCGTTCTCATCGCATGGCAATTCGGCAAGTGCGGCTTTCCGAATTGGCAACAATTCTAATTTGGCAAGCGGCACTTGCCAAATTGGAAAAGTGGGATATTCACTTGCAAACTTTTTCATATTGCGCAAGTTACGCTCAGAGTATCCTCTATCATCAGGAAAACGTTCCGAGAGGTCTTTAGATAATTGCGCAATGACTTTCGCACCCCAACCTTGCTCCTTTTGCTTGGTTAGAATGTCGCTACCGATTCTCCAATAAAGAGCAAGTAATTCGGCATTGACGCTAAGGATAGCTTTCAGTTTGGATTGCTCTATCAATGAGATAATTTCTTTCCTCCAATTATTGTAATCTTCGGGAAGTATATCCTGTTTTTCAGTCTTTTGCGGTACTATTATGTTACTGTCCATTGTTCATGCGTTTAGACTGCAAAGATACTGAAAGTTAGCCAATTTTATATTCAGTTAAGTTAAGTATTTGCGATGTGCCATTTTTACATTGGTCTGATTGACCATAGCGTAACGCAAAGTGGTGTCAATCTTGACATGACCGAGCAACCGTTGCACCTGCTCTATCGGCATTCCTTTGTCAATAGCCATTGTAGCCAATGACCGCCTGAATTTATGCGGGTGAACTTTTGCAATGTTCGCTATCCGCCCTATTTTTCGCAAGCGTACCTCTACTCCACTAATTGTCAGCCGTCTATGAGGAGATTTAAGCGAGACAAAAAGTGCCGGATTATCATCATTCCTGCTGTTGAGGTATTTTTTGAGATGGATTTTGGCTCGGGCATTAAAGTAAACCTCACGCTCTTTGTTTCCTTTGCCAAATACTACGCACTGCCGCTCTTGGAAATCTATATCATCTCTATTCATCTTTACCAATTCACCTACACGCATACCAGTGGATGAAAGTAAATCTATCATCGCCACATCACGCAACTCGATACAGCTATCTCGTAGTATTTCAATATTTTCATCTGTCAAAACCTCTTTTACAAGACTGTCAGTCCTCACCTTATGTATTCTTCGCACGGGACTTTTGGGAATATAATCTTCATCTTCCAACCACGCAAAGAAACTTGAAAATATGCGTCGTAAATTGTCGATTGTCACTTTGCTCAAATTTCTCAATCGTTGGTTCTCAGCCAAATAATTACGAATATCATTCGTTGTCATATCTGTAACGTTTTTAACAACGTTTACAAAAAGTTTCTCTACCGAAGACTGATAGTAATGCACCGTTTTTTCAGAACACCCTTCGATTTTCTTAGCAGCCAAAAATGCTTGAAGAAGCTCTCCATTTTCCCTTTTGCATTTTTCATCCGATGTCTCCTTACGGGTAAGTTCATACCCCTGCATACACTCTGAAAGCACTTCGCTCAACTTCGCGATTTGCCCTTGCGATAAGAAACCGCCTACGGCTTCTTCCACTGATTTGATAAATTGTTCTTTCATTTGCTAATGGATTTGTTTGTATAATATAGCAATGTTCACAAATCTATAAATCATAATTTAGAGGCGATGGCAAAACAACTTTATGATTATTGGTTTGTACAGTTTGATTTTCCGGATGAAAACGGAAAACCGTATAAGTCTAGTGGTGGTAAGATGGTTTGGAATGAGAAGTTGAAGAGAGAAATTCCTCAAGGATGGGATATATTACCTCTTTTTGATGCTATTAGTGTACAGTATGGTTTCCCTTTTGCTACCGAACAATTTACTGATGAGATAACAAATATACCTATTGTTCGTATTAGGGACATTCTTGAAGGAACGACATCAGCATATTCTTTTGAAAACACAGATGAAAAATACTGTTTGAATGAGGGTGATGTGCTTGTTGGTATGGACGGAAATTTTCACATGAACTTCTGGCATAACAATATTGCCTATCTTAATCAGCGATGTGCAAGGATGCGTCCTTATAGAGACTCCTCAATATCTTCAATTCAAATCTATTATAATATCCAACCTTACATTAAGGCGAAAGAACAAAATGCAAAGGGATCTACTGTGGGACATCTGTCAGATAAAGATTTGAAAGGGCTATATCTTATAAAACCAGCAATTTCATTAAATTTCAATCCTCGAAAAGTATTTGACGAGCTATTAGCACTAATAATTGGAAACAAACAACAGATTTTATCACTTACTAAGCAGCGTGATGAACTTCTGCCACTTCTGATGAATGATCAAGTGTCGGTAAATTATGATTTAGCTGAGACAGGCTTTATTTTGTTTTGTATTTCAAGCGCAACAAAAGTATGTTTTCAATTAATTAAATCTATTATCGTTAATTCTGTTCTCATCATAGCCTTCTACATTAACCCGTAGACATAAACAGCAAATCTTCAACCATCAGGTCGAATTCTGCCAGATGGATGCTATCCTCTTGATAGTGGAAAATGGCTGAGCAGGATACATACCTGCTTCACACTCGACTCGGCAGTGTATCCGTTCTCACCACTTCCTGGGCATAACCTGCTGCTACCGCCAGGCAGCACAGCGTCACTCTGCTCAAATTCCCCAATCATACTAAGAAAAAGCCACCAAGAATTAACACCGAATTATTCTTCTATTATAAAAGCCGGTGACGTCTTAATGCAGCGAATCGTACGGGATTTGTTTACATTATGTTCTTCCGCCTTGGCTGTAGTCCCTGTATGAGTCCAGCTTTGGTGTCCTCCACTTATGGTTGCCCACAACACCTTTGAAGCAACTGAACTTGAAGAATTATATTGATGACCGAATCCTCCCAAGACCAGATTGTTTTCGTCAAAAGCAATTTGAATGTAATTGGCTGTTGCAAGGAGACCTCCCTCCCACGCTACATTTCCGCGGCTATGGGCTGAAATAACGGCCGGTCTTCCACTACCCGTAGTGTAATTTACCGGTGCGCCATTAAGCGTGTAGCTAATAGTCCCCGACTTTAGCAAAAGCTCAAAATCTCTCGACGTAGGAAGCTGGTATCCTTCCGGACAATGGCTGCTTACCGATCCATTCCCTATGATTGCCGGATTCTGGAGCGCCTCATACGAATCGAAATAGAAACGCGGGACGGATGCGTCATACTTTAAATTCATTCCCTGCGTATAACGCCCTTTGTACTGACTGCCGGTTAAACGTACAAAATCCTCGTCAGAACAAGAGGCAAAATAGGCAGACAGATCACCTATTGTTTCAGATTCACTGACGGTTATCTGGTCGTCGAAACTCTTTGAGTTTCCTCGTAAGTTGAAACGACACCAGTAAGTGTCACCCATAAGGACAACAGGCAAGCCGCGATTCAGCCGGGTAACGGTGTATGTTTCATGTATGCCATTCGGGCCGCTCACGGTGAGCAAACCCTCCTGAGTGCTACCATTGGCTTCCGGATCGTTAGGCTTGTAGCCTGCCTGAATCTCATAAACTCCGTCTCCTTGGGGTATCGCCCTTAGCCAACTGCCACCACTGACACTAACCTCATAGTTCTTAGGTACCTCTATCCGACCTAAAGCACTGTCGACATATTTATTGAAATGAATGTTATAGGGAGGGGTGTTTGTAAGATGATTATACAATTCTCCCTTGAAGGTCGTTGCATTGGACTGGACAATTACCAGCCGGCCACTGTAGTAGTCCGGATGCCTCTTGCTGTGCATATTCAGGTACATATATTCCGTCTTAGTACCCGGTTTTTTCCAAGAATTGCGTACCAAGAACTTTTTCCCTTGGAGGTCGGCACGAGTTTCCGTATACGGAGTAATGGAGGCTGTTGTTCCATCAATTGTGAATTCCGCATCTTCCGGCACCTTATCCAGTACAAGTATTGACGTTGACTCTCTGCTCGGGAGGTAAACCGTATCTTTTGTTGCACTTACATACGCCCCTTCAGCCAAAGTAGAAAGTTCACTATTAACCAGAATATTGGTAGAAGGTTTTGCCGTGATAGTTTCTTCGACTTCCCAACTTTCATTTTCCACGGATATGCTTGCCTGCAAATTAGAACTGTCTCCGCTAAATAACTTTATTTTATAAATGTGGTTTCTATGGATTGTGTTAGGCAGTGCCAGTGAAAGTGTGACAGGATCGCCTTCAAGGGTGCCATGCAGCTCCACAGGAATACCATCCCCCACTTGTTCATACAGGTGGACCAATCCGGCATATTCACCCGGCTTCAACGGGGTATTGAATGTAGTATCTATTTTTGCCAATGCTGCACCGGACGGCGAACTGACCGGGTTTTGCGGAAGCAGGAATGCTTCACGATGTATGTTATCCATACTTATCCTATTGATTTGTATGTCGGCATCGTCAGCTATGTTTAAGTCTACTCTGGCAATGGCCCGTGTAAGCAACACTTGGGTGGTACTCTCCTGGCTTCCGGTTAAGTCTGCCTTTCCGGTCATCACCGGTTTCTCTCCATCTGCCTGAGGAGAGGCAGAGAGTATTGTAGTGGCAAGCAGTTCGGTCTCTTTCAATCGGCCTATTTCCTGTGTGATTCCATTCAGCAGATTACCGGTGTTTACAAAGAAATAGATTTGCTCTCCTTCGGCCAACGAGCTGATTGTAGTGTATCCGTTCTTATCCACTCCCAGATTTTTGTAAACGTCGGACAGAACTCCCTCTTTGAACAGATAAGCCTCTATGTTTCCCGGCAGGTTCGTACTATAAACAGTTTCCGAAGTCGGTGTATAGACCAAAAGCCGGAGCGAATGCTCATTCTGAACATCATTTGTTTTTCCAGTATTATAATCCTCCTTAATGCATCCGATGCAAAGTATTGAAAATAATGCAGATATAATAACAGACAAATGTTTCATAATTATTAGTAGATATTAGGATTACTTCTTGAATTTAATATTGTGTGCGAATTGACGGGAAAATCACTTATGTTATTCTTGTAGAACACATCGGCACATCCCGAAGCCCACTTTCCGTATGTCATGGTGCTATTATGGTTGTACCCTAAACAATGACCCAATTCGTGAAAAATAGTGGTACAACATCCGTCCCTGTTATTGTAATGATAAAGGAAAGATTTCTGATAGACTCCCCATGTTCTGCCCCCACCTAATCCTATTACACCATTGCCTGCATATACAAGTCCGATGTCGAATCCGGAAAGATTTTCCAGCCTGGATATAATCTTTGACGTGTCAATTGCATTCTTATTATTGTCAAGAAGAGTTCCTTGGAACGTCAAAACCCGCTGCTGGAACCTTTCCAGCGTACACATATATCCGATATTCAGATAGAGTGCAACAGCCTCCCTGCAATGTACGGGGCGTATTCCCAGCCAGTTCTTGTAGGGAGTACCTGTTACGGGATTTCCTCCGTTAAGTACGAATTTGATGTTCCATTTCGCTTTTATCCGGGAAATCTTAGTCCAATACGGGTCGTTGCAAGCTATCTTAAAACTCAAGGAAGCCGGCTTCATCTCTTCTGCTGAAAATTGTAGAACTTTCCCTGATTCAGTGCGGTATACTCCTTTCTCCAATACCTTTATCGATGTCTTAATGTCGGCAAATGCCGGAATGTCGTCAATGTAAACGAACTCCACATATTCATCCATAGTCGGACTTTTTGCCATGACTGTAACCTCTTTTATGCCTACGGGAGAATAAAATCTCATGTGCAGACTATCTTTCTCCATATTTATCTGCAAAGGTTCGGTTATACGAAATGACCGCTGATTTGCATTGGTATAGACAGAAGCAGGTTCTTCATCACTTAGAATCGTATAATAATTTAGAGAAGTAAGCTCATCGGCAAGGTTAGTACCCACATTGTCTTCCGGATGTACAGCCTGCACATGTACGGTAGAATGCTTGGCGGCATCTAAGGTTGCCTTTGTATCATACTCCGTGCCAACACTCTCTTTTCGGTGATTTATTGTATTTACTACTACTTGACCGGAAAAACCATCCTTTGCGGTAGGGAAAAATAAGAACTGTTTTTGTTCCGATAAAGAGAAGGATGCTATGCTTCGCTGTCCCGAATGGCTGCCGTCTGCATGCAGGGCAGAATAACTCCTGCTGTCTTCCGAAGGAATAAAATGACAGTCGCGAACCGATTTGCGCACGTAATCGCTTTTGTATTGTACGTCAAAAGAAACCATCCCTACAGCTTGGGGAATGCGTATTTCCTCTATCTTGATTTTTCCGTTTATTACCGAGAATTTGTGATTTGTATAATAATATTGGGCTTTCAGAGGCTCCGCCGGCGTATTTTCAGGAAAGGACAGCCACGGTGAGGAACTTTTCTCTATTTTATGTATCCGGGCTCCATCCTCTTCATAGTTGCCTTTCATGGCTAATACGAGAAGGCTGTAGGTGCCGGTTTCGAGCCCTTCCACCATAATTGTTGCAGGATCGGGGAATTTAACTTCACGGTTAATGTCTATTTGGCCCTCTTTGAGAATATAGGCACAAAGAGTATCGAAAGAGGCGGTCAAATCCAGGGTGCGGGTAGCGGAACCCGTATCGTCAAAAGACTCTGCCTTTAAGCGAAACAAAACACCCGTGCCGTCATATTCGGATAACGGATAACTATTGTCTTCTATTTCGTCCCGGGTGCAAGAAGCCAAGAACGGCAGAAGAAAGCAGCAAATAAAAATTACTCTTGAGATACGCATAAATAATCCGGTTAAAAATGACCTTTACCACAAACAGGTTCGATTCTCACTTTAGGAAATTCTCCTCAGGCTTTATGCACAAACAGCAAATCTTCAATCATCAGGTCGAGTTCTGCCGGATGGATGCTGTCCTCGTGATAATGGAAGTAATGGCTGAGCAGGGTGCGTACCTGCTTCACGCGCGACTCGGCAGAGTATCCGTGCCACTGCCACACGCCTGCATCGAGTGCATGGCGGATGACGCCGACGGCAGGGGTAATCATGCCCCGCACATCGTCGCCGGGATAAATCTGAGTTTTCTCCTGGGGCAGGATAATGGTTACCTCAGGATGGTAAGCACGTACTACGCGCAATGCTTCGGTCCAACGGACGTGCTTGGCTATGACATCACGTGTTTCTTTCTTAGGATTCTTCATTACGGGTTATCAATTATTAAAACTATCAATACTTCTGTTATCTGTCATTCATATATCTGCCGGCTCTCACTCAGCATTCATCTGCCGATTATCATTCATTTGCCGGCGTTCACTACTCTATTTTTCCTGCGTGCCTCCATCCGCTTCTCGAAAAGCTCGGACACCCATACAGGAAAGCCGAAAACGGCTACGAAAATCGCTAAAAACAGGACGCCTCCGCAAGCGATTCCGTAGCATATCCCTCTGTGTGCAAACAAACAAAAACACGAACAAAGTCGGGACAAACCTTTTTTATTCATAACATAGGGATTGTTTTCGGGTTCTATTAATCTGTTATCATTCAAATTCTATCGCCTGATTCTAAATTTCAGACGAATGGGCTATCAATCTCAAAGGTCGCGTATGCAACGGTAAAAATTGCCCGACTCACTTTTGCCAGCCATTTTAATAGTGCCATTATTATCGTAAGTCACATACGGACATGTGGTTCCGTCTCCGCCCGCGTCCGTGCCCGTGCCTCCGGCAGCATTCGTCAGGCCCGCCTTCCTCAGTTCCGGCCACAGGATGTAAATCAGCACTGCTTCCTTGTGGGTGGGCAAGCGCCAGCCACCGCCGTCGTCGGCAAGGTCCTTGCAGCGGTTTACGGCATCCTGCCAAGTGGCGGTGAAGCGGGTTGGCGACAGTTCGAACTTATAATACACTTTTTCGTCGCTTACCACGGAGCTGATATTCGTGGCAGTGTTCGTGCCGCGTTGTGTGTTTGTTCCGTCAGTAGTCCGCGCTTTCTTCACCTGGGTATTCGGTATGGCGGAAGCGTCTATGACAATCTTCCCGTTTTCCACCAATACCTCCTGGGCATAACCCGCAGTTGCCGTGAGGCAAACCAGCATCATACATAGTTTTTTTATATTTCTCATAATCATACTTATTACAATTTCATTCCGATATAACCATGTGCTCATTCCCACACCCTTAGTACAACGCCCTGCAACAGCGGACTGCAAAAGTCTGTGATTCCTTGAGCTGCGAATTGCTGAACACAAAAGGATAAGAATCTCTCATGGAGACCGACACGTAACTCATAGTCCTTGTCCCCAACTCGGTAGAAGACATCATTCCGTTATATCCCGCAAACTGATATTCGCTCTGGGGAAGGGAAATAGCCATCAAGAGCAGCTCATTCTGCGATGGCATATACCAATGAATCTCAGAGGGCTCGAGAATACCGTTGCCGTTCAGGTCGCGATTCTTCTCGTGGCAGTAACGGGCGGCGGAAGTCTTGTATATGGGGTGATAAATTCTCCCAGTGGGGTCGGGAAGATAATAAGGCGCACCGGTAGTAGTTCCGGTATAGGGCGGTATACCCCCCAGTGTACCGTCCAGCCCGTTGCCAAACATTCTCCGGTACGAATTCGGGGCAACTCCGAAATTGCCAGGCTCGTTATTCACCCGCGTAAGATCCGTATATACCGATTCCACTGTCACGTACTTGCCGTTGCGGAACTTATCATTTTCATTATTGATATATACTTTATACTCGGCAAATCCCCATTGCATACTGTTTATATTCTGCACCGAAGGGTCTATACCCGGATTCATCGTCATGCGGTATTCCGGATACCTCTCCAGTACCATGCGCCGCTTGACATCGCTCGGTGTTCCGTCCTTATTGAGGACATACAGTCCGGCATACTGGTTATCATCATCCGTATAGAAAGAGAGATACCCATCCTGGCTGATGGTGAAGCTACGGACTTCCGGCTGATCCGGGTTTCCCCCATCCTTGTAGAACGAGAAGCGCACTATTGCAGAGCGGTAACCGTCTCTCTTCTCAAATTCATCGGCATAGACGTATAGGGTTTGGTTGGTGACCGTAGAGGTATTGCCGAAAGGCAGGTCCGTAATTTTATAGCACATGCGGTAGGTGGCATCGTCAAGGGACAACACATCATCATCCTCCTTACCGGCAGGAACGGTGTTCCAGCCGTCTATGCCTGCTTGAGTCAGCTTCTCCCGGACACTCTTGTGCGGAATGTACTTGGGGCGCACGATTTTACTTTCAGGTTCCGAATCCTGCTGCCAGTCTTTGGCGGGCGACGACGACTGCTTCACCTGGTGATACATCAGGTTCAACGGAGAGATTTTGAGCCAGGTAGCACTAAATGACGGATCGTCATAGGTTCTGCCTTCCGAATCGAGTATCTCCACCGTTCCCGTGCCACCGGCAGCATGCATACGCATGGCGCGGAAGTCGGGGTGCGCGTCCATTCGCAGGTTGTCGCTGTAATCCACGTAGAAATCGCCTGCCTCGGAATCCACGTTTGTATCTATCTTGATATCGTCGATTCCATACACCGTGATGTTGAATTTATAGTGATTCCCGCGAATAATATTGTAATCGCTGTGGTTGTCATTGCCCAGATAGATGTATGCCTTTATCCGTTTGGTTTCGAGGTCGGTCCTGTGCATGGCATGAATGACAACGGCAGTGGCGCGTTGGGGTTTGAACCATGCCTTGCCGCGGTGGTCGGTATCGTTCAGAGCCATATTCGGATATCGATCATCGGGATTATCGGGCAGTGCCTTTGACACACGTCCGCCCCTGCGGTTCTCGAAGAGGTAGAGCGTTTGAGAAGCGCTTTTATCCTGCTCGACCTCGAAAGGATAATCCGTTGTGGTTGTCAGCCAGTATTCGTCTTTATCAGCACTTGTTCCCGGAGCGGGATTGGCATCTTTACTATCGGGAAAAAGATAGCTGCGTACCGGAACGTCCTGTACGTCCCATCCAAGAATGGTGACAGTATGTCCAGCAGGGGTCTCGTCGGTAACCGTGAGCGTGAGTTTTGCCGCAAGGAATTGAAGCCATATCGGTTCACTAATCGTGTTGGAACCCGGCTGCACGTTTACGTTCTCCACAATGGCAGTCATTACAAGAGCCTCGGTGTCGCTCAGACCGAAGTTCAAGCCGGAAGCCGATACCATGAATTCACGCAGATCGTCGTAGGAAGTGACGGCAGCCAGCCGGTCTTCCATATTGCCCCTACTGTTAGCCACAAAGCAGAATGTAAGGTTATTGCCCGACCAGGTGTCTATCTGGAGAGACGAAAGCGATCCGTCGGACTGTGCCGTGTATTTGCGGTTGGTTACTATCTCGCCGCTGTTGTTGAATACCAGTACGCGCAGGCTGTCCAGCCGATTCTCCACATCGGCATCGACAGCGCGGGTGTTGGCAGAGGTGCGGGTATTGCCTGCACTGACTGCGCCGTCCATATCGGGCAGCAGCATTCTCAGACTGACACGTGCAGCAATGCCCTCTTCCACACGTGTAGTATCGAACTCATCGCGCATACACCCCGAAAGGAGCAGTGCACCGAGAAAATACAGAATTATTATCTTTTTCATCTAAATCAACTTTTATTTTTAATTTTATCCGGTTGCTACATCATTATATAGCTATCAAAATTCTTTCCATATCTCCTGCTTGCCCCAGTCGGTGACTCTGATGTCTACGCTTACAGCTCCCTGAAAGTCTACCAGCACATTGAGCAGCCTGCCTTCCGCCACACGCAGGGGGTTACCGTTGCTGTCGGCAATTACGGTGGTTTTCAGCACGTCGCGGTGGTAGATGTCTATCTTGATGTCCGCTTCGGTGGGGAAGATATTGAAAGCAGGGGATACGAATTCGCCGTTATCATTGAATGCCGCCTGAGGGCGGTAGCTTACTTCCGTGCCGTTGGGCCTGCCGTAGAAATCGAGCTTATCGGTGGTTTTGCGCACGATGTAGTAGTACTCGCCTTCGGTGCTGCCTACATACTCTCTGAGGTGGCGCGCCGTAATGGCTACCCCGGAGACTTTGCGGCGCAAGGGGAATTCCTTGGCAGAAGCACCGGCAGCGGAGGTTATATCTATAGTGCCATAGAACAGGTCGTCGGGCGAACCTGCCACGGGTAAGGTTGTCCGGGTTTGGATGAGCGACACGAATGCCGTCTCTAAGTGGTCGCCCTCTTTCAATGCGGGCATCGACTGAGCGCCTTGTTTACCATTGCCCCACGCCACCAGTGTCAGGTTGTCGTGTCCGGGATAGTCCAGGGTCACGGTTTCCGAAAGGAGAACGTTGCGGGTGTCGAGCAATGCTTTATCGGCATCGAATATATAGAGCGTTAAGTCTTTTATAGTCTCATCGCCAAGGCTTCCGCCATCGGCATCGAAAGCCTTTACCTGCAAGGAAAAGCCGGGAGTACCGGGAGCAGGACAATCGCCGAGTTCGTCCTTGATGCAGCTTGCAGATACAAATGCCATAAAGAACAAGATAGGCAGTATGTGCAAGCAATAATGGAATTTGTTATTCTGCATGAATTGTTTTTTTAATTGATGGTTAGTATTGTTTTTAGTTATTGAATTTTATCAATGGCATGAGTGAAAAGAAAGGCGGGCACGGGAAACATACCCGCCTTTCGGTGCAGTTTTAAAGAATAAGATGAACGTCTGCAATCAAATTAATTAAACGTTTTGTCTACGGTTACGGGAGTCCATGAGGCTGCCGTTACAGTAATTCCTATTGATGAAGTAATCAACGACTGTTCAGGATCGGAAGTACCACTGCCTTCACCGGCATTTACGTCACCTCTCAAAGTAAGGGTTACAATGTAACGATTACCCGGCTCGATAGTGTATCCTGCATCGTCTGCCGAGAACTGAATCGGGTAGTAAATGGTTTTAGTATCGTTGCCCACCGTTCTTTTAGACTGAATGGCAAGAATTGTCGGTTGAGTCGCACCGTTGTTTCCGAAAGTATAGAAATGATTGTATGTAGCGCCACCTGTGTTAGTTGTGAAAGCTGGGTTTACCACATCTGCCAAGGCAGTAGATGCTGTGGTATTGCCTGCATTAAAACCCGGATAAGAGACATCACCCGAATAGAAAGCGGTTTGAGCAACCTTTTCGTCTGTTGTTCCAAAGAATTTTCCGCTTTTACCTGCATACAGCAATACAACCTTTTCGTCTGCAATCGTAATATCACCACTACCGCCGGTGAGATTGGTACGGTTGTCCTTAACAATAAGTTCAATCTTGGCTGCAACGAAATCCAATGGTACAGTAACCGAACCGTTTGTACCGTTGAAGGAGACATTGCTTGTGCCGGACATCCAAAGGTTATCTCTGGTCTGGGTAGACGTGTTGTTATTGGTCATCAAGTCACCGGCAACGGCCTTAAGTTCAGCTTCCGTTGTTACACCAGCAAAAGGGCTGTTGGCCAATCTACCGACATTTGCCACTACATAAGCAGTCTTGGCAGCAGTTGAACCGTTGTTTATCGTAACCGCCCCACCAGTAGAACTATAAAAAGGCGGACAGTCCAAAGCACCGCCCTCACGGAAAAGGAATACGATGTAGTTGTTAATCGTAACATCACTTGTAGTAGCGCCTATAGCTCTTGACTGCGCTACGTTATTACCTGCTCCTTCCACCTTAATGGTGAGAGTAGCCTTTTCGCCCGGAGCATTGCTGCCCAAATCGGCTATTTCCTCGTTGGAGCATGAAAACATGGTAAAGGCTGCAAGAGCCACTGCTAATAAATTAATCTTCTTCATTGTTGTTTTAAATAAAATATTAATAAAATTGGTATGTTTACTGTCGTTTCAAGCTTTCAATCTACGGTTGCGCTTCATAAAACACCTTTATATATCCTGCATTACGAAGCTTCGGAAAGAAGTGCCGTTTCATATACTCATAGGTCTTGCCTTGATTCAGTTGCATGATAAGCCCCAAACGGCCGGTGTTCCTGGTGGCATCCCATACCGGAACGGTATCGATAATGTTCAGTACCTGCTGCCTGCCCGCCATATCGCTGTCGGCAACCAGAGCGCGCAGGGCATTCCATGCCACGCCGATATTGCTTATCTCGAACAGAGAGGGAGAAAGGGCGGTGTGGCTCGTAATATAATCGGTCAATGCCTGCGCACGCTTACCGGCAAGGTATTCATTCTGCTTTGCAGAGCCGTCGGGCGAAGCCGCTCCCACCACAAGAATTCTGGCAATGCGTGAGTCCTTCGCTCCGGCAATCTTGTTGAGGACGGACACGAGGTGATCCAAAGCAATATGGTTGTTTTCGTAATCGGGCAGAACCTCCCACTTTCCTATCGGGAAATGAATGGCCAACGCCGTTTCCGTATCGTCGGCAACGGCAGCCTCATCGCTCTTGGTGCTTCCCGTCCACTCTTCGAGGAAGGTGTTCTCCTGCGCCAACTGTTCGGCAACAGTCTCTACAATGGGAGCCGGAACCAATTCGGGCATTACGGGCACGGGCTGTTCGACGGGAGCGATGAGCGCCACATCCGCTGCCAAGAGCACGGGCGGCAGCATTTCTTCGCTGCAACACCCTTTGCTCTTTGCATCCAAACGCAGGGAAGCGCCATTCATCCATTCCCCGTAGGGAAGGGCGAAGGTATAGGCAACCGTTTCTCCCGCCTTGTGGTATGCAGAGACAGATTTCCGCTTTCCTTTCACTCTTTTTTCTCTCCACTCAACAATCTGTGCCGTGCGGCTGCCGTACTCCAATGGTGGAAGCACAGCATGCTGCCCGTCTTTCCCATACAGTAACGGGGTAACTCTCAAAATGTAATCCTTAGTCAATCTTTCTACCCTCAGCCTGAAGGATACGTGCACGCTGTCGCCGCTACGGCTGATGTTCACGCCATCTGCCTGCAACCGTGCCCGTTCCTTAGCCGATAAACCGACTGCCTGCATCAGCAGCAGTCCACATAATAGCACACAATATTTCATAATCTTCGCCTCTCGGTCTGTTACTTTATTATATAGATAAGGGAGATGCCTGCCTTGGTGGGGCCCAGGTAGTTCTTGCTGCCGCTGCCCAGCTCGTCGCCGCAGGTCTTGCACTCGAAGCGGTCGTATCCGAAATGGATGTACCCCACTCCTAACGTGGCTTCCAGGTTCCAGCGCTTGCCCAGCGCCCAGTTGTATCCGTAGCCTATTCCGGCTCCCGTCATCCAACCCTGGTAGCGCTTGCTGCCCAACCCGGATGATGAAGGGGTGATGCCGAAGGGAAGCATACCGCCGTAGTTGAACTCTCCGCCCAGCAGGTGCGCTCCGAAGAAGTGATCGGAGAAACCGCTGCACAGCCAATAGCGCGCTTCGGGCTGGAGCATCCAGAGTTTCATCTTCTTATTGTCCGAGAAGCTCCACGGATTGTAGTTGGCAGACATCTCGAGCGTCCAACGGGGAGCTACCTTATACTCTACTCCGAGATTAATGGTAGAGGTGATGTCGTACAACAAATTACTTTTCACTGCAAAACGTTGCGCCGAAGCCGTTCCGGACAGAAGCGCAATAAATAGGGTAATCATGAAAATCGTAAAATTCTTTCGCATATTCTCTTTCGTTTTATTCGTAATCTTTTACTTGTTTATAGAGGTTAATTTTCCTTTTGCTGCTTTTAGAAATTTCATCTGTTTACATAAAACAGATTATTAATGTACATTTCATTAGTAATCAAGTAATTAAAAAAGGGAAACCGTTTCAATGCTATCCGGCATGAACGATTTTCCTGAAACAAAAAGAAAAACAAGGATGTATCGGGACTTCGGCCTGATACCATTCTGTCCTTAAAATAGACGCAGTAATGAAGAGTTTCCCCCTTTAAACACCAACAAAAGAAACTCAACATGCCGTTATAAATGACAAAATGACAATCAAGCCTTTGCTTCGATACATCCGTTTTTCTGAAACAAAAAATGAAACATGGTAATAAAACAACGAAATTATTAACTTTAAATCGAGTACATAAAATGGAACTGAACTACATTAAAGAACACACCTCATGCGTGAACTACAAGACCGAGGAAGACGCCGGTTTCGCACTGAAAGAAGCTATTTCGGGAGAACATTTCGACAACCGGCAACAAGAGATTAAGGCCAACCACCTGATATTTATTTTGTCAGGCGAAGTCAGCATCACCAAAGACAGCAAGGAAGAAACAAGAGTCCGTGCGGGCGAATTCATCTTCATTCCCCTTTCATCCCATTACACGGGCACGGTTATCCAGCCGGGCACATACATCAGTCTGTCATTCTTTCACGATGCAATCTCGCTGTGCGACAAACACATGCTTAGCAGCTATTTAGACGAAGCCCAGCACACACCCCTATGCTTCGAACCGCTTTCCGTGCGTGCCCCTCTGGACATGTTCCTGCATCTGCTGGAGTCCTATCTCCAGGCGGGCGTCAACTGCAAGCACCTGCACGAACTCAAAGAGCGCGAGTTGTTCATCATCTTCCGCACAGCCTACACAAAGAGCGAAATAATCCAACTCCTCTACCCTATAATGGGAATCGAGGTAGACTTCAAGGCAGCCGTTCTCAAACACAAAGACCGGGTGCGCAGCAAACAAGAGCTGGCGGAATTGTTGGGCATGAGTGGTTCCGAGCTTCACCGCAAGTTCACGCAAGAGTTTGGAGAAACCGTTCAATCCTGGCTTCAGAAACAAAAAAACAAGGAAATACTATCCCGGCTCAATTACGATTTCATCTCTATAAAAGAGGTGGCATACGAGTTGGGCTTCAGTTCCGCAGCCGGTTTCAACAAGTATTGCAAGAATAATTTCGGCTGCTCGCCCAGCGAATTAAGGCAGGAAATCAAAAAAAAGCAGCAAAAATAGGCACTGATATTCAACGTTTTGTAATTTTGGATAACAGATTGGTTAATTTGGATAACTGATTGACGGATTCAGATAACGCAATATCCAAAAATATCCTCTACCTTTGCAGTATCAAAGCACAGGGACAAAGTATATATAGCGAAAGCAAGTAGAAAAGTCCGGTTTATTTGAGTCGTTTCTTAGTTTTTATCTGTGTTATGTAGACAGATGAATTTTTCACCCGCATTTTTAATACAATCCGATACGGCATCCGCCACGTTTTCATTGACCTTGTTCAGGGTATCGACCGCAAAGGAATTCAGGTAGATTTGGGTTGTCTTTTCGGACGTATGTCCCAGTCCCTCACTGATTAAGGATATCGGGATACCTTCATTCTTGGCTATGGTGGCCCACGAGTGCCGCGCCACATAAGTGGTGAGCGGAATGCCTATGTTGAGCAATGTGCCCAAGCGTTTGAGGTAACGGTTGACCGTGCCCAAAGAGTAGCGGTATTGCGTGTAGGCATCTCGCGGTGACTGCCCGTGTATATAAGGAAAAATGTACGGGCCGGATGTCCTGTATTTTTCAATAATCTCCTTCATGGCTGGCAGCAGTCCTATCTGCAACCGTTGCCCGGTTTTGCTGCGGGTGTAGAATATCGTGTCGCGCACAATGCCGTCGTGCTTGAGGTGGATTACATCGACGAAGGACATGCCCCGGCAGTAGAAACTGAACATGAACAGGTCGCGCGCCGCTTCCAACTGGGGATACCGCCGCAGGTCGGCCGAAGCGATGAGCGCTATCTCTTCCTTGCTCAACGCCCGTTTCACCGTTTCCTGCCTGCGCACGTTCAGCCCGGCAAAGGGATTTTCGCCACATACCCTGATGCCTTGCTTGCGTGCCTTATTGTACACCGCCCGGAAATTGCTGAGGTACATGTGGATGCTGTTCTCCGAAATGCCGCGCATGCGCAGATAGTGTATATAGTCCGTGACGAACACATAGTCGATGTCTTTGAAGTTGATTTTCCTCAAACTGCAAAAACGCAACAGCGAGTACAGCCCGCTTGTGTAGGAAGCGGCAGTGCTTTGCTTCCCCTCTTCGAGCAGGGTATCGATGTATTGCAGGATGAATTTATCCACACTCTGGTCGTACTGCTCCTTCCGGTGTTTCAGCATGAGGCGCTCCAGCGTAAAGCCGGGATCGGTTCTCTCCAGCAGACGGTAGTTCCTGACAAGGTCTTCTTTCTCGTTCCTGATAAGACGGTTGACGAGGCTCACTTCCCTACGGGTGAGGATACCCTCGGACGAATAAACCACCCGGTCGGCATCCCGCCGGTAATTCGACTCGTGGACCCGCCACCCCAAAGAGTATTCTTTCTTCTTACGGCAGTACAGCACGCGAATCGCAAGGGAGTAAACTCCCGCTGCGCTCGCTTTACAAGGATGTATGACAACACGAATACTCAACTTTTTCTTCTTGTTTTGTAAGTTCATTTACCAATTAAGCATTACTGCCTGCGTAAAAGTACACATTTTGCACCTAAACACAGAACTTGTTACTAAAATAATGAATAAAAAAATTGTTTTAGCAACAAATGAGAGGGGGGATTGTTTTAATGCAGAATAAAAGCCCCCCATGTGACAAACTGAAAATTCATGCGACAGATAGGGAAAATATCAACCTAATTATTTATCTTTGTTAGCTTGAAAAGTTAGCATACCCAAAAACAATAAGACAATGAAAGATTTCTTGAAATTTACACTCGCCACCGTAACCGGTATTGTTATATCGAGCGTTGTGTTGTTTTTCATCAGTATTCTCGTAGTTTTCAGTATGGTTTCATCCTCGGAATCGGAAACGCAAGTACGTAAGAACTCCGTCATGATGCTGGACTTGAACGGTACACTGGCCGAACGCAGCCAGGAAAACCCACTGGACCTTATTATGAAGGATGATTACAAGACATACGGACTGGACGATATTCTCTCTTCCATTAAGAAAGCGAAAGAGAACGAGGATATCAAAGGTATTTATATTCAGGCTACTTCACTGGGAGCGGGGTTCGCCTCGCTGGAAGAGATTCGCAATGCTCTGAAAGACTTCAAGGAATCGGGCAAGTTTGTCGTGGCCTACGGTGATGCCTATACGCAGGGGTTATACTACCTGTCCAGCGTGGCCGATAAAGTCCTGCTGAACCCGCAAGGTATGCTCGAATGGCGGGGACTGGCAGCTACTCCTATGTTCTTCAAGGATTTATTGGAGAAAGTGGGCGTGGAGATGCAGGTGTTTAAAGTGGGTACATACAAATCGGCAGTAGAACCGTTTATCTCCACCGAAATGAGTGCAGCCAACCGCGAGCAGATAAATGTATACCTGTCGTCCATCTGGGGACAGATTACGAGCGCCGTTGCCGAATCGCGCAACCTGTCCGTAGAGGCATTGAACAAGGAAGCCGACCGCATGCTGATGTTTTACCCCGCAGAGGAAAGCGTGAAGAACGGACTGGTGGACACCTTAATATATAAGAATGATGTACGCGACTACCTGAAAAACCTGGCAGGCATCGACAAGGACGACAACATGCCGATACTGGGCATTCAGGACATGATAAACGTGAAAAAGAACGTGCCCAGAGACAAGAGCGGAAACGTAATTGCCGTATATTATGCGTATGGTGAGATTGACGGCGGTTCGTCCGCCTCTACCGACGAGGGTATCAACTCCGAAAAGGTTATCAAAGACCTGCGTAAGCTGAAAGATAATGAAAATGTAAAAGCCGTAGTGCTGCGTGTGAACTCTCCGGGCGGTAGCGCATACGGTTCCGAACAGATATGGTACGCCGTAAACCAACTGAAAAAGGAGAAACCGGTAATCGTATCCATGGGCGATTATGCCGCATCGGGCGGTTACTACATCTCCTGCAATGCCGATACCATCGTTGCCGAACCTACCACACTGACCGGCTCTATCGGCATCTTCGGAATGATGCCCAACGCCAAAGGGCTGACGGAGAAACTGGGTGTGAGCTTCGATGTAGTAAAGACCAACCCGTATGCCGACTTCGGCAACCTGACCCGCCCCATGAACGACGGTGAAAAGGGATTGATGCAGATGTATGTCAACAACGGTTACGAACTCTTCCTGACCCGCTGCTCCGACGGACGCGGCATCAGTATGGAAGAACTGGACAAGATAGCGCAAGGCCGTGTATGGACCGGAAGCACCGCCAAAGAACTGGGACTGGTGGACGAATTGGGCGGCCTGGACAAGGCGTTGGAGATTGCCATTGCAAAAGCGGGTGTAGACGCTTACACCGTAATGAGTTATCCGAAGAAAGAGGGTTTCTTGGAAAGCCTGATGAATACGAATCCCGGAAATTATATCAAGGGGCGCATGCTGAACGGCAAAATGAGCGATATGTACCGTCAGTTCAGCATCATCGAGAACTTCGACAAGATAGACCGCATACAGGCACGCGTACCGTTTGAACTGAACATACAATAAATTTAAATGAAAGATGCATCCGTAAAAATACATCATTGGCTATATCCCTTGTCCTGGCTCTACGGGACAGGGGTGTGCTTGCGAAACAAACTCTTTGACTGGGGCTGGCTCCGGTCAAGGAGTTTTGACGTTCCTGTGATATGTGTAGGCAACATCGCCGTAGGTGGAACGGGCAAGACGCCGCATACGGAGTATCTGATAAAGTTATTGCAGAATGAGGGCATAAACGTGGCTACACTGAGCCGCGGATACAAACGGAAGAGCAAAGGTTACATACTGGCAACCGCCGAAAGCAGCGTACAGAAAATCGGCGATGAACCCTATCAGATAAAGAGCAAGTTTCCGGATATACGGGTAGCGGTAGATGAAAACCGCTGTCACGGCATCGAGCAGTTGCTTACATTGAAGAGTCCCGCCGTGGATGCAGTGTTACTGGACGATGCCTTCCAGCATCGCCATGTAAAGGCAGGAATGAATATCCTGCTGACCGACTATCACCGGTTGCTGTGTGACGACGCCCTGTTGCCTGCCGGAAGACTGCGCGAACCCGCCTGCGGGAAAAACCGCGCCCAGATAGTCATTGTAACGAAGTGTCCGGATGATATCAAGCCGATAGATTTCAACATCATCACCAAAAGGTTGAATCTGTATCCATACCAGCAATTGTATTTCTCCAGGTTCCGCTATGGCTCGCTGATGCCACTGTTTCCCGAAAAGGCAAAAGGCAGAATTACCTGCACCGGAGACGAACAGGTGCTACTCGTTACGGGCATCGCCTCTCCCGCCCCACTGGTGGAAGAAGTGAAAGTCTACACCCCCAGCGTCAGCCTGCTGGAGTTCGGCGACCACCATGACTTCGGCGAGAAAGACTTGCAGGTCATCGAAAAACAATTTAACCTGTTGAAGGGAAACAACAGGCTGATTATCACGACAGAAAAAGATGCTACCCGACTGAAGAACCATCCCAACCTGAACGAAACGCTGAAGCCGTACATTTATGTGCTTCCCATCGAAATAGAGTTTTTACAAAATCAACAATATATATTTAACCAAAACATTATTGGCTATGTTAGAACGTATTCAAGAAACCGCAGCTTATCTGAAAGGTAAGATGCACACGCATCCTGAGACAGCAATTATCCTCGGAACCGGACTTGGCAGCCTTGCAGGTGAGATTACCGAGAAGTATGAAATAAAGTATGAGGATATTCCCAACTTCCCTGTTTCTACGGTAGAGGGACACAGCGGCAAACTGATTTTCGGCAAGCTGGGTAATAAGGATATTATGGCCATGCAAGGACGCTTCCACTTCTATGAGGGATATTCCATGAAGGAAGTGACCTTCCCGGTACGTGTAATGCGGGAGCTGGGTATCAAGACCTTGTTTGTTTCTAATGCCAGCGGCGGTACGAATCCCGATTTTGAAATCGGCGACCTGATGATTATCACCGATCACATCAATTTCTTCCCCGAACATCCGCTGCACGGCAGGAATATTCCGTATGGCCCGCGCTTCCCGGACATGAGCGAGGCGTACGATAAAGAGCTTATCCGCAAGGCGGATGCAATTGCAGCAGAAAAGGGTATCAAGGTGCAGCACGGTGTGTACATCGGCACGCAAGGGCCTACGTTTGAAACTCCGGCGGAATACAAGATGTTCCGTATCCTGGGTGCGGATGCGGTAGGTATGTCTACCGTTCCCGAAGTAATCGTAGCGAACCACTGCGGTATCAAAGTGTTCGGCGTATCGGTTATCACGGACTTAGGCGTGGAAGGCAAGATTGTAGAGGTTTCCCACGAAGAAGTGCAGAAAGCTGCGGATGCCGCACAGCCGAAGATGACGGAGATTATGAGGGAGTTGATTAACAGAGCGTAAGTAAATAAATGGTTGAAAGTTGATAGTCGGGAGTTGAAAGTTGCCATGCAGTGTAAGTACGCAGTAACTATTCGCTTTTAACTATCAACTTTAACCTTTCAACTAATTAAGATGAGAACAGAAATAGCAACTCTCGGTGAGTTCGGCCTCATCCGCCACCTGACCGAGAGTATCGAATTAAAAAACGAATCAAGCCGGTACGGCATCGGGGATGATGCCGCCGTCCTCTCCTACCCAGCGGACAAGGAAGTGTTGGTAACCACCGATTTGTTACTGGAAGGCGTACATTTCGATTTGACGTATGTACCTTTGAAACATTTGGGATATAAATCGGCCGTAGTAAATTTTTCCGATATATATGCCATGAACGGTACACCCCGGCAAATCACCGTTTCGTTGGGACTGTCCAAACGTTTCAGCGTAGAGGATATGGAGGAATTGTATGCCGGCATCCGCCTTGCCTGTGAGGAATACGGAGTGGATATTGTAGGCGGTGATACCTCTTCTTCCTATACGGGACTCACAATCAGCATCACTTGTATCGGTGAAGGTGAGAAAGGAAAGGTCGTTTATCGCAACGGCGCCAAAGAGACTGACCTTATCTGTGTTTCCGGCGACTTAGGTGCAGCCTATATGGGCTTGCAACTGCTGGAACGTGAGAAGAGCGTCCTTAAAGGGGGTGACAAAGATTTACAACCTGATTTCGCTGGCAAAGAGTATCTGCTGGAACGGCAACTGAAACCGGAAGCCCGCCGCGACATTATTCAGAAGTTGGCTAAAGAAGGTATTCAGCCTACTTCCATGATGGATGTTTCCGACGGCCTATCCTCGGAGTTACTGCATATCTGCACGCAAAGCAAGGTCGGTTGCCGCATCTATGAGGAGCATATTCCCATCGACTACCAAACGGCCGTCATGGCAGAGGAGTTCAACATGAACCTGACGACTTGCGCCCTCAACGGCGGCGAGGATTACGAACTGCTGTTCACCGTGCCCATTGCCGACCATGAAAAGGTTTCCGAAATGGAAGGCATTAAGTTGATAGGCCATATCACTAAACCGGAACTGGGTTGTGCCCTCATCAGCCGCGACGGACAGGAATTTGAACTGAAGGCACAGGGCTGGAATCCGCTTAAAGAGGAATCTGCCGCACAGCAGGAAGAGGTTGAATAGACAAAATGCCCCAAAACCGGGGAAAAGAGGATATCAAATAGAAATCCGAAAATGACAAAACCTCAAGAATAAAATAAAAGAAGAAGGCATAAATAACGGATTTATTCCATACTCTTCTAAAAAAAATATACGCTGATAATTAACTATATAGAGAATTATCAGCGTTTTTTATTTCCTAACCTCTTGCATAGTCCAAAACTTTCACTACCTTTGCAACCGCAAAAGAGATAAAAATGGTGCCATAGCTCAGTTGGTAGAGCAAAGGACTGAAAATCCTTGTGTCCCCGGTTCGATTCCTGGTGGCACCACTTTGAAGAAAAGCAAAAAGCAGTAAAATCTTGATTTCCAAACGAAATCGGGATTTTTTGTTTTTCGCAGGGACGCAAAAAACGGCAGAATGTTACCGTTTCCGGTGTTCCAATCGGTGGAGCAAGAAAGGTGGAACGCGAATCTCCACCGAACAAGATTATTTCTCTCTGATTTGCAATATTTTGCGTATCAAGAAAGCGTGTATGGTTTCCTACTTTTGTCCAACGAAAAAACTGTAGGAACATGAAACGAAACTCATTCAATGTGCTTTTCTTCATCAAGAAAGCCAAACTGCTGAAAAACGGGGAAGCCTCCGTGTGTATGCGCATCACCGTGAATGGTGCGCGAGTGGAAAACAACATCCGCATGAGCATTGAGCCTGCCCTGTGGAATCAAGCGAAGGAGTGCGCCAAAGGCAAGAGCCGCAAGGCTTGTGAACTCAATCTCTACATCGAGCAAGCCAAAATCAAGTTGCGCAAGCTGTTCGATGAACTGGAAGAGAGGAACCACTCCATCACAGCCAGAATCTTGCAAGAAAAGTTCTTTGGAGCTAACGAAGAAGTGAAGGAAGTCCGCACACTCATCCAAACCATACAGGAGCATAACGACCAATGCCGTGAACTTGTGGGCAAGGACTATGCGCTGATTACTGTCCGCCGTTATGAAAGCTGCAAACGCTATCTAGCAGAACTTATCAAACTGAAATATGACAAGGAGGATTTGCCCTTGTCGGAAATCAATGGTGAACTAGTACGTGCTTTTGAATTTTATCTCAAGACGGAAAAGGAGTGCCAACAAAATACGGTCATCCGTTATATGAAGTGCCTGAAGAAGATAACCAATCTCGCACTTGCCAACGAATGGATAACCAAAGACCCGTTTATCGGTATCAAGTTCCACGAGAAGGAAGTTATCCGTGAGTTCCTAACTATGGATGAGCTGCTCACAATCTACAACAAGGAGTTTTCTTTGGACAGGATTACGGTTGTGCGTGATGTCTTCACCTTTGCTGCGTTCACAGGGTTGGCGTTCATTGATGTACAGCAGCTATCTGCCGAACATATCGTTCAAGACAACAACGGCAATTATTGGATTCGCAAGCCTCGCCAAAAGACGAAGAATATGTGCAACATCCCTTTGCTCGATATTCCGATGCAGATTTTGGAGAAATACAAAAGCCATCCTACTTGCCAAAAGAAAAATGTATTGCTCCCTGTCCCCTGCAATCAGAAGATGAACAGCTACCTGAAAGAGATAGCCGATTTGTGTGGCATATCAAAGTGCTTGACCACGCACACAGCCCGGCACTCGTATGCGACCTCTGTGTGCCTCGCCAATGGTGTAAGCATTGAGAATGTGGCGAAAATGCTCGGTCATTCCAACATAAAAATGACGCAGCACTATGCCCGTGTGCTGGATTCTTCCATCTTCAAAGATATGATGAATGTGAAAAGTGCCTTATCAAAAAATCTTTGATTATGAACAGAGGAATAATAACAATCAGTGAAACGGGCGTAGTTATAGTGCCGACTGCCCCTATATGGATGACAAAGTTTGAGATAGCCGACATGTTCGGGGTATTCTCGTACGACATCCGCAAGGCGATACGAGCAATCTACAAGAACAAGGAACTGAATGAAGCCGAAACAATGCGATATATCAGGCAACCCGATGGTATCAGTTATGATGTGTATAATTTTGAAATGATTATAGCCATCGCTTTCAAAATATGTAGCAAAGGGACCCTTTTGTTCAGGCGGTTCGTAATAAATGAAATCTGCGCCACCAAGAAAGGGAATCCGGTCACATTGTTTGTTTCCTATGGCAAGGGCAGCAACCTATGGTATAATTGAGGTTCATCCCGTCAGCCACCTGTTCCCGATGCCCGGATGCAAAGGTAGCATGTGGCTTTGAGGGCATTGGCAAGGTCGGGCGGCAGAGCCGTTTCGGGCAGAATCTTCCTCAAACGGGTTTGAGCGTATTCAGCCCGAAAACCTTGCCACTGCCAGCCACACGCATTCGAGGCATCCGGCAACGGAAACAAGCGACTGGCGGGAAATCAGAAGAAATATAGGAACGGCTTACAGACGAAGATAAACATTGATGCTTCATCCGTAAGCCGTTCCTTTTCTTTTTATCGAAGTTCTATTGCTGCCGCAAACATAGGGGCAGACGGTCAACTGCGCTCCTTCAAGAAAATCAAGTTGCCGCCTGTCGATAGGCGGTGCGGTAACTTTCAGTCAACATCCTTTCGATGTCGGATTCACGGTAGAGGATTTTGCCGCCCAACTGGATATAGGCTATCCGTCCCTCATTACGGTAGTCCTGAAGTGTCCGGCGGCTCACCTTCAACCGTGCCGACACCTCCTTGTCGGTAAAGAAACGCTCTCCATCCAATGTCGGGCGGTAGTTGGCTGTCAGATGCTCTACGTTGTCCAGCAGGCGGTCGAGGCTGCCCATGAAGTGGATTATCCACTCGTTGTCTTTGTTAATCAGTTTGTTCATGTTACTCTGGATTTAGTGGAATTATTGTTATTACTCTATTCGGTTATCAGATTGTCCTGCCTTTGAACCTCGCTTCCATTCGCCTGGCCTCCACGATGGAGACGATGCGCTGCACATCTTCGGGACGGTAGTACGTCTTGTGGTTGATTTGGCTGTATGATAGCGTTCCGTTGTCACGCAAGGTCTGCAACGTGCGTGGGCTGATGTTGAGCATCTGGCACACATCCTGATTGTCCATCCACTCGCTCATTCTCTTTTCTCCGTGCCGATGGCAGATGGCATCCATACGGCTGACGAAACGGTCGAACTTGGCGACCAGTTCCTCGAAGGTTTTTCTTTCGATTGCTACGATTTCCATATTGTCTTTCTTTTAGTTATTACTGTTTCTTCTGCTGCAAAGGAATACATAATTTACTGTCCTGCAATGGATTTTCCGAAAGTGGCAGCGTGTTGCGTCAATAGGTAATCTTTGTCCGGGTTGCCGCTTTGTTGATTGTCCGTAAACAAGGCTCCTACCGTAATTTCTGCCATGCCATTTTGGACGGGTGTTATTCCTTTTGCCGCAAAGAAATACATATTCCTTTACCTGACAATGGCTTTTACTATTACTGGCAGCATGTGGCACAGGGTGGTAGCGGTTGGCATGGGCTGGAGGCTGTGGTTATTCTCTTATTTCTAAAAAATAGGAAGTTGGCAAGGGCAAAAATAAGGGCTTAATTCAAATTCGCTTGCGATTGAGCCTTTGCCCTCTCAGACATATACATCCGGCAAAACGGTGAAGTCCACACCGCTTTGTCAACCGCCATAAAGCAGAATCACACAAAATTGCCTAAGAGAATCCAAGTGCTTGACTGACTGCACTGGAGCATCTTACTTTGCTCCCGATAATCGGTCGAGGCACTGACCAAGACCACATTCAATAACTTAATCTATTTATTTTTTTACAATGAAGAGAGAACCAAACATTACAGAGCAGCAGGCTCGTGAAATCGTGGAAAAAATGGGACGCAGGGAATCCTACACTCCCAAGTCAATGGATGACCTCTACAGGCGTATCGGTCTGGAACCGGATGAGCCGGGGCAGCCCGGCAATACCGTCACGGAGGAAACAGAGACCGCTATGACGGATGAACCGTCTGGTGTGGTGGTCGAGGAGGCGGCAATACCGCAGAAGCGCGTCAGCAGCAAGCAGCGCAGATTGTCGTTGGAGGACTACCGCGCCACCTATCTCCAAGTCCCAAAGATTATCAACCGCAAGCCCGTGTTCGTCAGTGAGACGGTGCGTGACGAACTTGACAGGGTTGTCCGCTACCTAGGAGGAAGGGGCATGAGTGCATCGGGATTGATAGAGAACCTTGTCCGCTTGCATCTCGATGCCTATCGGGATGACATTGAGCAGTGGCGCAAACTCTAATGGGATTACGGAAAGTCAGTTAGGTCGGTGGATATACTTCACCGGCTTAACCGATACCCTAGATGAGTTATTACACTCGGAAACAAATCCGACAGGCGGAGGATTTTTGTGTCTTCAAAGACACAGCAAGATATATTTTCAGTTACCCGAATAATTCTAAGTAACTGAAAACACCTTCACCGCCGTGGGCAGAATTATCCTCCGCAGTCGGATAATTTCGGGATTCCTTAATCAAAGATTAAACAATGGACAAGCCATAAAATTAAAAGAATAAGAAGAATGAAAAAGAAGAGCAAGTATGGGAGAAATCCCAAATTGAATCCGAAGACGCACTGCGTAATGGTGCGCTTCGACGATGTGGAATGGAACAGGTTCCTGACGATGTACGAGGAATCGAACGTGTATGCGAAAGCCGTCTTTCTGAAGGCGCACTTCTTCGGGCAGAAGTTCAAGGTGCTGAAAGTGGACAAGACGCTGGTGGACTACTACACCAAACTGTCGGACTTCCACGCCCAATTCCGTGCCATCGGTACGAACTACAATCAGGTCGTTAAAGAGTTGCGCATCCACTTTTCGGAGAAGAAGGCGATGGCGTTGCTCTACAAGTTGGAGAAACATACCATCGACCTTGTGAAACTGAGCCGGGAGATCGTGGAGCTTTCAAGGGAGATGTATGCCAAGTGGGAACAACAGAAGGAATAATTCTGTTACATACCCAAGATACACATTACAGATACGTAATTCGGTAAATGAACGCATTTTTACTGACAATTTCATTGTCAATCATGTTGTAATCGTGCATTCGGAACTTTAGGACAAAGATAAGTATCACTTGACAAACTTGAAAACTAAATTCTTATAATTGAAACGACTGTATCATTTATGATGGTGCAGTCGTTTTATATTCAAGAGGATAAATGGTTGCAACTGTTCACTTAGCTATCAATATGAAATTACTATCTTTGTAAAATGATTCAAGAGAAGTTCAAATTTTACAAGCCATGTAAGTTGCTGCAACCTTATATAAGATATTATTGGGTATTCAAGAGCAATCGACCGCTGGATGCCTTTACTTATCCTATCGGTTGCCCTCAAATCATTTTCCATAAACAAACACCGTTATATATCCCTGAACTGAATGTTACACAAGACAAACTGACTGTCAGCGGACAAGTTAATTTTTCATCCCATTTGTATGCTGACGGCAATACAGAAATGATAGTGGTTGTATTCCACCCTCACGCTATGAGTATGTTTCTGAACATACCGACTTCACTTTTTTATAATCAAGAAGTGTCCGGTTACAGCCTTGAAAACAAAAGTTTGAATGAACTGACTACACGAATATTCGACTGTGAGAATAATTCCATTTGCATAAGCTATATAGAAAAATGGCTGGTGTCACAAATTGCCGATAATTTAGCTGATACCACATACAGACTTAGAAGGATAGATGCCGCCATACAGCGAATATATATCACTCCGCAAATCTCTGTAAACGAATTATCTTCCATTGCCAGCCTAAGTAAAAAACAGTTTGAGCGGTTGTTTCATTCATTTGTAGGCATCAATCCCAAAGAATATACCCGTATCGTCCGCTTCCAAAAGGCTTTGGCGCAGATGCAGCATCAAGCGGGCAAAGAAATCAATCAGGCACAAATAGCATACGCCAGCGGTTATGCTGACCAGTCACACTTTATCCGGGATTTCAAGAAGTTCTGCGGATATACGCCCATGTCTTTGCTGAAAATATCAAATCCATATTCCGATTTGTTCACCAATCCCGTATAAATGTCCCGTTTGTTCTATCCGGGTTCAAACGCTTCTCCTACTTTTGCCGTCTGATTCATTAAATGAAAATAGCATTAAGTATGAAAGAAGTAAATCCCCAAGAAACTAGCCGGGCATACGCCTTTGAAATGTGGATGAACGCACCCATGCCAATGGTGACGTTCTTTAAGACACTCAACGTGTCACGCCTTGTGAAAATCAGTCGGAAATCGGGCATGAAGTTTAATATGTTGATGTGCTGGTGCATCGGCAAAGCCGCAAGGAGCGTGAAAGAATTTTATCTGCTGCCCGTAAACGACAAACTGATGCAGTACGATACCATTGCAGTAAACACCATTGTCGCCAACAGAAAGGGCGAGGTAAGTTCGTGTGATGTTCCTTTCTGTGATGATTTATCTTTATTTAATCAACACTATCTGCAACTAACCAAACAAGTGGCTGAAAGTTGCGTCAATCACGACTTGACGGAAAGCATGGTTATCGGAACTTCCGCCTTGGCACAATATGAAATAGACGGGGCTGTCGGGATGTATAGCGGCATTTTTAATAATCCGTTTCTTATTTGGGGCAAATACAAACGCCGCCTGCTGAAAACGACACTTACCGTTTCTTTCCAGTTCCACCACACGCAAATGGACGGGGCGCACGCTTCCCGCTTTTTGGACGGGATTCAGAGAGCAATTGACAATTTGCAGTATAAGTAAGTTTGCTATAAATGATATACACAGGTTACGATTTTGCAGCTTATTTCAAAAATGACTATTTATGGTAACTGATTTCGTAACAGATTGAGTAACTTTGCTCTCAATAATAGAAACAGCAATGGAAACAGACATAGAAACCAAATATTGCCAAAGTTGTGGTATGCCATTAGATATTGAGGATATTACAGAATATGGAACAAATTCTGATGGTACACTCAATCAGGAATTTTGTTCTTGTTGCTTGAACTCCGGCAAATATCTTTTTAATTTCTCAATGGAATACCTCATTTACCTTTGGGGACTTTTCCCCGATTCTTATAATCAAATTGCTGGTACGAATTACAAAAGCGAGGAATTGAGAAATGTGTTATCCGACAGGTTACCCAATCTAAAGCGGTGGAAGCAAAAGATAAACACTGCCCATATACACTATGACCTTATAATGAATGTTCAAGAATATATTAACAGGCATTTATTTGAGGACTTAAATTGTGACAATTTATCTCATGTAGCTTGTATGTCTATGTATCACTTCCGGAGAGTATTCAAAGATGTTGTTGGAGAGAATGTCGGTGATTATATTCAGCGGTTAAGGTTAGAATATATTGCTTTCAAACTTATTTCAACGAATACAAGGGTATCGGAACTACTTGAACAGATAAATTTTCAAAACAAACATACTTTATCAAGGGCATTTAAGAAGCATTTTCAGATGTCTATTCCTGCTTTCAGAAAAGCATATTCAAATGTTGCTTATGAAAACAAGATTATAAAACAACTGGAGTATTCAATAAAGAGGATTAAAGAAATTAAAGTTGCATATTTGAAATTTGAGCGAACACATAGAAATAAGCAAGCATATTCTACTTTATGGAAGCAAATAATGGAATTTGCCAAGAAATACAATCTGACAGATAAAGGCTTCAAATACGTTAGTATCAGTTTGGATAGCCTTGATATTACGGAAATAGATAAATGCCGATTTTTGATTGGTATAACTGTTCCCTATTCAATGGAAATTCCTAAAGGTTTCAGTGTTCTAAACATACAAACAGGTCTATATTCGGTATTCAATATAAAAGGAAGATACCATGAATTAAATAGAATTTATCGGGATATTTACCTTGATTGGTTACCTAATAGCAAGTATCGTTTAAGAGAACAAATGACTTTTGAAATATATACCAATACTCCCGATAAAGCAAGCATGGAAGAATTGGTAACGGAAATCTATTTACCTATTGAAGTAAAACAAAAGATAAAATGAAAGACGAAATAATTCAATTTTTAAAAGAGAACATCATTGGTAAAACATTGCTTACTGGTGCAGTCTATAAATTAGAGAACGGAAATTTAGAAGGCGTATATAACGACAAAATGACATTCTCAAATTTAGTGACAACGGGAAACGGTTTCAAGTTCGACATGACAACTGTTACCCAAGAATTGGTTTACAATTTGGATGATAAAGGAGCAAGAACCACCATAGCCAAAGATTATACAGGAACGAGTGTGTTTTGTTATGAATTGGCAATGCGAAAAAGCACAAAGCAAATCACAGGTTATATGCGCTGTGTTTCAACAACAGTTCAAGATTCCACAATGGAAGCCGTAGTTTGTGGAATATTTGATGTAACTTTTGACGGGATAGAGCTAAAATGGCAAGAAAATCAGTTGTTATATAGAGATAATCCCATAGGAGAAGATAAATATAAACCTGTCGCTTTCAATTCTAAAGTTCGTTTTTATCTTGATAACGGGAAAGTCGTATTTGAATATTTGCCAACGCTTTGGGATATATCCCCTGACACATTGGAAAAAAGGTTGTCTAAAGATGATTATCCTCCTTATATATCAAAAGAACAGTGACTGAATGAAAAAGAAGTAAAATCGAATAATAGCATAATGAAATAAGCTACTTATACGATGAAAAAGGTAGTAGATAAGATATTAGAGCAAGTAGAGGTTGATATTTCAGAAATCGACCTCTACGGCTATGATATTATCGAAACCTCTCTTTCAATGGTACATAAACTGCAAACAGTTCTTGATGATTTGAGAACTAAAATACAAACCTATATATTTCCAACCAAAGAGGATGAAATCTTATTTTTCAAGACACAGAAACCGGAATTACTTGGTCGGTTGCTATTCTTCTATAAAATATATAAGATTGAAACACAATGTCCTAATGGTAGCGATGAAGTAATTAGAAATTATATCAATCGGGAACTGGATAATCTAACCTATTTCTTCAATCGCAATTTGGACTTTTATCAATACTACCGTTCACATTCCA
>OGUA01000142.1_pt1 | contig 49576 bp, 45 predicted proteins | sample 1573691 | NCBI WGS metagenome assembly OGUA01 (sample SAMEA2581925, study PRJEB24529) | metagenome | biome: Human gut stool | place: China | collected 2011 | reverse complement strand
AATTGCGGCTAACACTACATTGCCGGTGATCGGAGTACCTGTAAAAGGTTCCGTGCTCGATGGTGTGGACGCACTTTATTCTATCATTCAGATGCCTCCGGGCATTCCTGTAGCAACGGTTGCCATCAACGGAGCGATGAATGCCGCTATCCTTGCCATCCAGATGCTGGCATTGAGCGATTCCTCATTGGCTGAAACATTCGCCGCCTATAAAGAAGGGCTGAAAAAGAAAATAGTCAAGGCAAATGAGGACTTGAAGGAGGTGAAGTACGAATACAAAACCAATTGATTTACGATTGGACGATTTACGATTTACGATTGAAAACTACTTGTACTTTCAATCTTTTAATTCCAATAATACTACGTTTTCCACATGGTGGGTGTGCGGGAACATGTCTACCGGTTGAACGGCCTTCACTTTATATTTCGCATCGAGCAGTTGCAGGTCGCGCGCCTGCGTAGCCGGATTACAGCTGACGTATACGATGCGTTCGGGCTGCATGCGGAGCATGGTGTTTAAGCAGGCATCATCGCATCCTTTTCGGGGCGGATCTACGACAATCACATCCGGATGGAGCATTTCATCGGAAGATGCCTCTGTAGTCGCCTTTTCGTAGAATTCCGGCAGGACTTCCTCTGCTTTGCCCACGAAAAACTCAGCATTTTCAATATGATTTCTCTTTGCATTCTCTCTGGCATCGTCGATGGCCTGGGGGATGATTTCCACACCGCATACCTTTTTGGCTTTGCCCGCCAGGAAGAGAGAGATGGTTCCGATACCACAGTAGAGATCCCAAACAGTCTCTTTTCCAGTCAGTCCCGCATATTCCAACGCCAGGCTGTAAAGCTTCTCGGTCTGTACGGGATTTACCTGATAGAAGGAGAGAGGAGAGATCTTGAAGGTTAATGCATCCCCGGTATAAGGGTAATTTTCTTTCTGCATGTCTCTTACGTGGATCGTATCCTCAATGGTGCTCTCACCCCAGAGGTTATGGATCTCGGTACCCATGATTACATTGGTTTTCTCGGTATTGATGCTGACTGACACACTTGTCATACCTTGTATTTCTGCCAGTGCAGCCAGTAATTCTCCCTGATTGGGCAAAAACTCGTTGGTATTCTTCTGTACGCCTGTGGAAAGATATGACATTTTTGTCATTTTCTTATTAATGACCAGACATACCATCAACTGTCCACTGGTGAATCCTTTTCGGATCAATACATGACGTACCAAGCCTTTTCCTGTAACTTCGTCATAGGCAGTTACTTTATTTTTCCGCATATAGGAGAGTATGATTTCGAGGATCTGCTGATTCTCAGAAGCACCGAGGGCGCAGTCTGTATTGGCAATGATGGTATGGGTGCGTCCGGCATAGAAACCTGTGATGACATTACCATCTCTATCAGTTCCTATGGGATACTGCGCTTTATTGCGATAGTGGAAGGGTTCCTTCATGCCTACAATGGGCTGCATGCGTTCATCAATGTATTCCGCATCGAACCCACCGATTCGGATCAGATGATTGCGGATCTTCTGTTCTTTGAAATGTAGCTGCTCGGAGTAGGAGATTGCCTGCAGCTGGCAGCCGCCGCACTGTCTGTGGTATGCACATTTCGGTTCCACACGAAAAGGAGAAGGCTGTAACACCTTCTCTAATCTGGCATAAGCGTAATGTTTTTTACTTTTTATGATCTTGGCTTCCACCTGATCGCCGATAACGGCATCTTTGATAAAGAGAGTAAAACCGTCTACTTTACCGATTCCTTCTCCGTCACTTCCCATATCCTCTATGGTTACCGTTACACGATCATTTTTTTTATATTCCATACTAATCTCCATTCCGCAGACGATTCCTTCCGTCGGAGGAATCACAAATCAAATTTCAAACATCCTCATTTTCTAATATGCTTTGTACCATTCTGCCAGAACACCCACTCCGAAGTCTTAGGAAAGCTCCTGTGCGAGTTTCCCGATTTCTTCTTTGTTCTGCGCATTCATAGCCGACTTGATGCTTACTTTTGTCTCCGTAAATGTCAGATTTTTACTCTTTTCAAACATTCCCAGAATCAACTTGCCTGCCATGGGTGCCCAGGTGCCGTTCTCAATGATTGCCACCTTACGATTCTGGTAATTACGCTCGGTCAGACCTTTGATAAAACTGCGCATGCAGGGGAAGAGGTCTCCATTATAAGTAATACCCGCCAGCACCAGTCTGTCATAACGGAAAGCATCGGCAACAGCTTTTGCTTTATCGCATCTTGCCAGGTCATACAGTACTGTTTTCTGTCCTTTTTCCTGTAAAACATCCGCCAGATACTCCGCAGCATTTCTGGTATTGCCATAGACAGAAGCATAAGCAATTACCACTCCGGATTCTTCCGGCTGATAGGAAGACCACTTATCATATTTTTCCAGATAGAATCCCAGATTCTCCTTAAGTACCGGACCGTGAAGAGAGCAGATGGTCTGAATGTCCAGTCCTGCCGCTTTTTTCAGAACCGCCTGTACCTGGGGACCATATTTTCCGACAATACCGATATAGTAGCGGCGGGCTTCATTCGCCCATTCTTCCTCTACGTCCAAAGCACCGAATTTACCGAAACCATCTGCCGCAAACAGTATTTTCTCGGTTGCTTCATAAGTCATCATAACCTCCGGCCAATGCACCATGGGAGCATAGACAAAATGCAGGCTGTGCTGTCCAAGCTCCAGGACTCCGTCATTCACCGCAACAATGCGTTGTTCCGCAGGTAATCCCTGTTCGGCGAAAAAAGCCGGGAAAAACTGTTCCATGAACTGGAATCCCTTAGCTGTAGATACTACTGTGGCTTTGGGATATTTTTTCAGAAAAGCCGGAATACTGGCGGAATGATCCGGTTCCATATGCTGTATAACAAGATAATCGGGCATTTTCCCGTCAAGAACCTGTTCTACATTGTTCAGCCATTCTTCCGTAAAAAATCCATCCACTGTGTCCATAACTGCGATTTTATCATCCAGGATCACATAGGAGTTGTAAGACATTCCGTTTGGAACCTTATACTGTCCCTCAAACAGATCTACCTGATGATCGTTTACACCTACATATTTTACACATGCACTGATTTCCATATGCTTCCTCACTTTCCTGTCTGTTCATAGAAGAATTGTCATTTACTCCATTTTGGTAGCACGCAGATTGGATTCAAACAATCTGTTGTAACCAAGCCAGCCACTGTTTTCACTGTTATTTTCCAAAATTTCCTTAAAGGTCTCCATTTTGGCATCGGTATCATCTGCATAATTCAGAGCTACTGCCTCGATCAGTGCAGGCACCTTGGGGGAGCCGTATTCCAGTTTGCCGTGATGAGCCAGAATACAATGCTGTAATTCTGCCAGCAGATTGTGAGGGAATCCGTCGATCTTAGCGGCACGTTCCCCAACCATCTGTGCACCCATCACGATATGTCCCAATAACTGTCCGTCATCTGTATAATCGTTTACCGGAAAAGCGGAAATCTCTTTTACCTTTCCGATATCATGGCACATAGCCGCCGTCAGAAGCAGATCTCTCTGTAAAATAGGATAAGCAGAGCAGTAGTAGTCACACAGCTTGGTAACTCCCAAGGTATGCTCCAGCAATCCGCCCACGAAACCATGATGCACTGTCTTGGCTGCAGAAGAGTTGCAGAATTTCTTCGCAAAATCAGCATCGTCAATAAACAAATCCTGCAACAGCTGATGTAGATAGGTATTCTTAATACTTCCGATCAGAGTCTTTAATTCATTGTACATAGTGTCGATGCCTTTGGAGCTCACCGGCAGATAATCGGAAGGATTGTATTCTCCCTCACGACAGACACGGATACGCTTCACGCTGATCTGTAGCTGCCCCTGGAAATTCGTCACATCACCGTATACCTCTATGTAATCCAGATCATCATAATCACCGATGCCCGGATTATTCGGCTCCCATACCTTTGCATCGATAGTTCCGGTCTTATCCTGTAAAATCACACTTTCATAGGGTTTACCGTTCTTGGTAACAGCCTCCTGTTTATGTTTGCACAGATAAATATCAAATACTCTGTCGCCTTCTTTTAACTCTTTAATGAATTTCATATTGTTGTCCAAACCTTTCTGTCAATCTATTTCAACACCGTTAATGTGATGTCGAATTTCATCTCTTTATATTCCTGCTGTGACTGCCGCATAATCGTCAGTTCTACACTATCTCCCGGTTTCATACTGAGCAGAGAGTTCGTATACTCGTCAAAGCTGATGATCACACGTTCACCGAATCCTGTGATGACATCTCCCTGCTGGATTCCCGCCAGCATTGCAGGAGAGTCCATTTCTACCTCTGTAATATAAGCTCCGTAAGGAACTCCAAGTTCTCTGTTAGCTTCCTCTGTGACATCCACACCCTTAAGACCCAGATAGGCGAATTTTTCTCCATTCGACATTTTCTCGATATGACGCTTCAATTCCGTAATACCGTAAGCACATACCATATTTTTCATATCTGTGGCAGATTTGCCATTGGTAATGATACCAATGACCTGTCCCTGAAGATTGAATAATACGCCGCCTGCATTCTGACTGCCTACAATATTCGTCTGCAGAATCCGATAAGTGGTATCCGATGCCGCCGACTCACTGGCGGAAGAAGTAATGATGCCATATCCCAGTGAGCCGTTCGTACCCATGGGACGTCCCAGAGCCACCACCGGAAGTCCGGCAATATCTTTGATATTAGAAGATCCAAAAGTAGCGATCGTAATATCATTCTTCAGAAAATCTTCATTCAGAGTATCCAGTTCTACGGCAATCACCGCCAGACCTGTAGTCTCATCTTTTTCCTTCAAAGATGCATCTGCCTGTGTGCCCTCGTTGAATGTGACAATAATGTCATCTGCTTGTTTTACCGGAGAATAATCGGTTAAAATCAGTAATTGCTTGCCATTTTGCGCTATGATCACACCGGATGACTGGTTTTTGCTCTCATTTACATTGTTGAACCAGTCCACACCGGATGACACTCCTGTCACAGTAACCATAGAACGGTTCATCTCTGCCACATACTGGGCAAGAGCGTTGTAAATCTGCTTATAATTATCCAGGTCCAATATGATTCCGGATAACAGTTCCCGGATCTGCTCCTGTTCCATAACTTCACCGGAAACAGAAGAGGACTGATTGTTCTGATTCTCCTGCTGCATATTCTCTGTCAGCATCTGTTCCGGAGACATCTCATCCTGATCTTCGGGGAATACCACCACCTGTGGTTCCTCCTCCGGGTACAACCAGTTACTGATCACCGGTTCCAAAACCAAAAAAGTGAAGCATGCCACCAGACCGAAGATCACTGCCATAGAAGCCGTGATCAAAGTTCTGCGCAACAGCTTTTTCTTATTTACCGGACGTTCCTTGATTTTTTCTATCATAAAATTTTTCTCAGAAGCGTCTTTTTGTTCCTTCTGCTTATTTTCTTGCGAATCCGCCATAAATATGCCTCCTCTGCTGCCTACAGATACACCGGCTTTTTCTTAGGACTCTAATATCTCAATTATACAAAACTGTACCAAAAAAGGCAATAAATATGGTATAATAAGCTCACCCATAAAATCCTGCGTGACTGCTTGCAGGCAAAGCAGGATTTCTATGAGGGGAGCAAACAGACATGAGCAAGAAGGACGATAGTCCGGATTGCGAATGGATGTAACGATTTCGAGAGTGCGCAGCACGTAGAAATCGTATTATTATGTAAACCAGCATTGAGCAGTACCAAAATCGAGAGATGTCAATTCGACTGCTTGCAGGCGGAATTGACAGATCCGATTTTGATAGGGCGAAAGCCCGGCAGTGAGCTTGTACTGCGTATTTTCAATAATATTAAGGAGCCCCACATGAACACAAAAGTACTCACCACTTTAGAATATAATAAGATCATCGACCTCCTCACAGAGAAGGCCGACTCCGAGCCCGGTAAAAAGCTTTGCCGCGATCTGGTGCCTTCCACTGATCTATCTGCCATCAGAACAGCCCAGCGGGAGACCAAAGATGCCCTGGCCCGTCTCTTCCGCATCGGCAGCACCTCTTTTGGCAGCAACAGAGACTTAGGTTTTTCCATCCGTTCTCTGGAAATCGGCAGTTCTCTGTCTATGTCCGAATTGTTGAAGCTGGCATCCTTTTTGGATAATGTCAGCAGGATCAAAACCTATGGAAAAAAAGAACGGGAAGACCTCCCAAATGACAGCCTGGATGCCTACTTTGAGGGACTCACCCCTATGACACAGCTTGCCAATGAGATCAACCGCTGTATCCTGTCGGAAGAAGAGATGGCTGATGATGCCAGCCCAAGATTAAAGAGTATCCGTCGTTCCAAGCTGTCCACCAACGAAAAGATCCACAGCCAGCTGACCTCTATGGTAAACGGCGCTTACCGTACCTTTTTACAGGATGCAGTCATTACCATGCGTGATAACCGCTACTGTATCCCCGTAAAGGCAGAATATAAGAGCCAGGTGAACGGTATGGTGCATGACCAGTCCTCCACCGGTTCCACCTTTTTCATCGAGCCGGCTGCTGTCGTGAACCTGAACAACCAGTTAAAAGAACTGGATCTGCAGGAGCAGGAGGAAATTGAAGTTATTCTGGGTGATCTGAGCAGTCAGGCTGCTGTTCATACTTCAGAGCTTGCTGCAGATCAGAAGATCATGACCACTTTAGACTTCATCTTTGCCAAGGCAAAACTCGCCATGGAACAGAATGCCACAGAGCCTATTTTCAACACTGAACATTACATCCAGATCCGTAAGGGCCGTCATCCACTGTTGGACAAGAAAAAGGCAGTTCCCATTGATGTCCGTCTGGGTAAAGATTTTGACCTGTTGGTGATCACCGGTCCCAACACCGGCGGTAAGACCGTCTCCCTGAAAACAGTGGGCCTTTTTACCCTGATGGGGCAGGCAGGACTGCATATTCCGGCGCTGGACCGTTCAGAACTGTCCATTTTCTCGGAAGTTTATGCAGATATCGGGGATGAGCAGAGTATTGAGCAGAGTTTGTCCACATTTTCTTCTCATATGACCAGAGTTGTCCACATTTTGCAGCACGCAGATGCGGATTCCATGTGTTTATTTGATGAACTCGGTGCTGGAACAGATCCTACGGAGGGTGCCGCTCTGGCAATTGCTATTTTAAATTATCTGCATGACCGTGGCATCCGCACTATGGCTACCACGCATTACAGCGAGCTGAAAATCTATGCACTTTCCACTAATTTCGTAGAAAATGCCTGCTGTGAATTTGATGTGGAGACCCTTCGCCCCACCTACCGTCTGCTCATCGGTATTCCCGGTAAAAGTAATGCTTTCGCTATTTCTTCCAAGCTGGGACTGTCCGATGAGATCATCAATGCCGCGAAAGAACAGATCAGCAAAGAAGACGAAAGCTTTGAAGACGTCATCGCAGATCTGGAACAGAGCCGCGTAACCATTGAAAAAGAACAGCAGGAGATTGCAGAATATAAGGAACGGATCCGCACGTTACAGGAACAGTTACAGAAGAAAAACGAGAAAATCGATCAGGCAAAGGATAAGATTCTGCGGGATGCCAATGAAAAAGCAAGAGCCATCCTTCAGGAAGCAAAGGATGTAGCCGACGAAACCATCCGTGATTTCAATAAAGCAGGCGCTTCCGCCGACATCAAGGAACTAGAGAAAAAGAGACAGAAGGTTCGTGACAAGATCAACGAAAAGAACGGAAAATTGGCTCTTGGTAATAACCAAAAGAAGCCGGCCAACCAGAAGACCGTGGATCCCAAGAAACTGAAAAAAGGAGATTCCGTAAAGATCATTTCCATGAATCTGAAAGGAATTGTGAATACACTGCCGGATGCCAGGGGCAACCTCTTCGTACAATGCGGAATTATGAGAATGCAGACGAATATTAACGATCTCGTACCGGTAAAAGAAGAAACCATTACAGCACCTGCCCTGCAGCGTACCAACACCGGCAAATTGAAAATGTCCAAGTCCTTCTCTGTGTCCTCCGAGATCAACCTTCTGGGATGTACGGTAGATGAAGCCATTGCAAAACTGGATAAATACCTGGATGACGCTTATCTGGCTCATCTCCCCAGTGTGAGAGTCGTGCACGGAAAAGGCACCGGTGCCCTGCGCAGTGCCGTACAGTCTCACTTAAAACGTCTGAAATACGTCAAAGAATACCGGTTGGGTGAATATGGTGAAGGCGATGCCGGTGTAACCATTGTTACTTTTAAATAATAACTGACAGGAGGCCTATACTACATGGTAAGTAAACAGAAAATTCTCATTGTAGATGATGATAATAATATTGCGGAACTGATCTCCCTCTATCTGACGAAGGAATGTTTTGATACCATGATCGTCAATGACGGAGAATCCGTGATGCCGGCTATGGAGACCTTTGCTCCGAATCTGATTCTGTTGGATCTGATGCTTCCCGGCATTGATGGTTATCAGGTGTGCAGAGAGGTCCGGGCACAATACTCCGTTCCTATCATCATGCTTTCCGCAAAAGGTGAAGTCTTCGACAAGGTATTGGGACTGGAGCTGGGTGCGGATGATTATATGGAAAAACCTTTTGATTCAAAGGAACTGGTGGCCCGCGCCAAAGCAGTCCTCAGACGTTATAAGCCCTCCAATGCCCCCACAGAGAATCCTAACGACAAGTGTGTGGAATATGCGGATCTGACCATTAATCTGACCAATTATTCCGTCATCTATATGGGACACACCGTGGAAATGCCGCCGAAAGAACTGGAGCTTCTCTACTTTTTAGCATCCTCACCGAATCATGTATTCACCAGAGAACAGCTCCTGGATCAGATCTGGGGCTATGAATATATCGGTGATACCCGTACCGTGGATGTGCATATCAAGCGTCTCCGCGAGAAGATCAAGGATCATGCCAACTGGAAGATCAGCACCATCTGGGGCATTGGCTATAAATTCGAAGTACGTAATTAAGTCATACCAAAAGCAGGATTTGTTATGAAAAAAACACTTTATCTAAAATTTATACTCGCATATTTTATTTTTGGTGTATTTGGTTTCATCATAGTTACAACTTTTGTTCCCAATATGACCAAAGAGCACCTGATCCGGGAAAAAGCTGAAAGTCTTTATTCCGAAGCAACCCTGATCGCCGGAACCTATGCCGGCGGATTATATACCAGTGAAACAACTTTGGAGACCGTTAAAATGCAGCTGGACTCCCTGGCGGTCTACCTGAATTCCGAGATCCGCATCATCAATCCCTCCGGACGACTGGTACTGGATACCAATAGTCCCTTAGATGTGGAGAATGTGGTAGTCATCGAGAATTTTGATTCGACCGTAACCAGCGGCTCCTACTACACTGTTGGTGATTTCTTCGGTAATTTTGATTCGGATGTACTTACTGTATTTGCTCCCATTACCTCCAACTACAAGGTAAAAGGTTATGTAGTCATCCATACTGATATGAATGATATTCAGAAATCCTGTAACAGCCTGCTGAATATTTCCTATATCACCCTGGCAATCCTGTTCCTGTTATCCCTGATCATTCTGATCTTTTTCACCGAGATCGTATATATTCCTCTGCGGAAGATCACCCATGCCACAGAGCAGTATGCCGCCGGTAATATGCATTATGAATTTCAGGTGGAAAGTGAGGATGAAATCGGCTATCTCGCTTCCTGTCTGAACTATATGGCAAGCGAAATTGCCCGTTCCGAGGATGATCAGAAAAAGTTTGTAGCCAATGTATCCCACGATTTCCGTTCCCCTCTGACCTCTATAAGGGGATATCTGGAGGCCATGCTGGACGGCACAATTCCACCGGAAATGCACGAAAAATACATTACCATCGTATTGAATGAAACAGAACGACTGACGAAGCTGACCAACAGCCTTTTAACCTTGAATAATCTTAACACCAAAGGAATGCTCTTAGATAAAACAGATTTTGATATCAATCAAGTGATCCGTAATACTGCAAGTACCTTTGAGGGTACCTGTCATAACAAATCCATTGCTATTGAGATGATCCTGACCGGCAATGAAATGTATGTCCATGCAGATATGGGTAAGATCCAGCAGGTACTCTATAATCTCATGGACAACGCCATTAAGTTCAGTCACCATGATTCTGTGATCCACATTGAGACCTCGGAGAAGAAAAATAAATTGTTTGTCTCCGTAAAAGACACAGGAATCGGTATTCCGAAAGAAGATCTGAAGCTGATCTGGGACAGATTTTACAAATCCGACCTATCCCGAGGCAAAGATAAAAAGGGAACCGGGCTGGGTCTTTCCATTGTAAAAGAGATTATCAATGCTCACGATGAGCATATCAATGTGATCAGTACTCCCGGCGTTGGAAGTGAATTTATCTTCTCCCTGCCGAAATCCCATCAGGAAGACGAAGAGGACTAAGCTTACAGCTTAGTCCTCTTTTTATACATCCACGACACGATATAGATAACTGTTTCCCTGTTTTCCTACCCGTTCCACTGTTCCCATTTCAAACAGAATATTCAATACGGTCTGAGCCAGTGAGAGAGGGATGTGGGCGGCCTTTGCAAAATCTTTACTGTGAAAAGGTTCTTCCAGCTCATAGGGCACAAATTGCAGATAATCCTCCGGTTGTCTGATTTCCACCTCTTCGACCAGATCCGTTGGAATCCTGTCATACCGTGTGGAGCCCTTTTTCTTATCATGGCTCCAACCGTTCAACAGCCGGTATTCCTCCATATTTACCAATATGAACTTAAATCGGATATTCGGATCCTTCAGGAACATTTTGATCTTATATAGTTCCTTAAAAGCCTGATAGGTGCAGCCTTTTTTCGGTGATTTCCGTTTTTTACTCAGTTCTCCGCTGTCTTCATCGATCCAGATCAGCCATTTTTCATAAGGGATCGGATAGACAATAGTCACAGGATATAAAGGAAGAAAGGTCTGCAATTTTCCCCGCATCCGGTTAAACTGTCTCGTCTGAATCTCTATGATCTCTCCATCCCTATAAATATCCGCTACATAATTCTCTATGGGAATCTCCTGATGATCCTCGTTCGGCTCATAATAGTCCTTAAAAATAGCATGAACCGTCTTCTCTGAGAGAGTTCCGATTCCCAGTCTCTGACGGTCCACGCCTATTATTTTTCTCTTAGCTTCTTCAAAACGCTTCTGATCCATATGATCCATATTTTTTAATCAATCTCGGCATGCTTCGTATACAAAATCTTAAGCAGGATAGGAGTGGAGATACTGGATACAATGATCAGCAGAATGACTGCTGTAAAGTATTCCGCACCGATCATTCCCACAGACAATCCCTTCTGTGCTACGATCAGGGCAACCTCGCCTCTGGTCATCATACCGACACCGATTTTCAAGGCATCCGGTCCTTTGAATCTGCAGATTCTCGCCATTAGACCGCAACCGATGATCTTGCACAGCAGAGCAACAATAACAAATCCGATAGAGAACAGTACAAATTCTCCGTTCAAATGGTCAAAGCTGGTCTTAAGTCCGATACTTGCGAAGAAAATCGGTCCGAAGATCATATAAGAATTGATATCCATCTTCTCGGCTATGTATTCCGAATCCTGAATAGAACACAGGATAATACCTGCCACGTAAGCACCTGTAATATCCGCAATACCGAAGAATACTTCCGCTACATAAGCGAAAATAAAACAGAGCGCAAGACCTAAAATAGGAATACGTCTTGTATGCGGATATTTGTTATCCAGATACTGGAATACCTTGAACAATACAAATCCCACACCAATTGCAAAAAGGAAGAACAGAAGAGTAGAAATTACTACACTTCCTGGATTGGAATCCGGATTTTTAAATCCGATGACAAAAGTAAGTACAATAATACCAATGACATCATCGATAATAGCGGCACTCATGATTGTTGTGCCGACTTTACCTTTCAGTTTTCCCAGTTCTTTCAGAGACTGCACAGTAATACTTACACTGGTAGCCGTCATAATGACACCGATAAATACAGCTTCATAGAATTTCTCAGAGCCCCAGGGTGCCACTCCGTAAAATCCCATGTACAACAATGTTCCTCCTACCAAAGGAACAAATACACCCATGCATGCGATCAGAAATGCCACAAATCCCGTCTTCATCAGATCCTTCAGATTCGTCTCCAGTCCGGCGGAGAACATCAGAAGAATAACACCGATTTCTGCCATCTGGATCAGGAAATCTGACTGCTGTACCAGTCCCAGTACACTGGGTCCGATCAACAGACCGGCAATGATCTCACCTACCACCTGTGGTGCCTTACATTTTCTCGCAATGATGCCAAACACCTTGGCAAATACAATGATAATTGCCAGATCTCTGAAAATACTATAAGATTCCATTTTTCTGCCTCTCTTTTATTATGATGTTGGGGTCAAAAGCCCACGGCTATGATGCCTACGGATTGTTCCGTGCTTTGCAAAATATCCGTTCGTTTATATTTGAAACTCATTAAATTGAGCACTTTTGTTATATCACAGACACCCTTCATCTGCAATATAAAAGTGCTCAACATAAATACTTATTTTGGATTATTTTGAAAATATATTACTCATCGTCTTCATTTTCCTCAGTGGGGAAAATCAGATTTTCTTCTGCTTCGTCCTCATCCTCGGAACCGACTTCCTGTGATACCTGTTCCATGGCTTCTTCGATATTATCGAATTCATGATCACCATTGGACAGTTTCTCACGTACCTTGGCAATCTGTGCTACCTTTACGCCGTTATCCAGATTGATCAGCTTTACACCGGAAGTAATTCTGCTCAGCGTAGAAATATCCTGCACACGCAGCTGAATAATAATTCCTTCGGTAGTGATCATCATGATCTCGTTATCATCATTTACAGCCTTGGCACCTACCACATCACCGGTCTTTTCTACGATCTTGTAGCATTTTACACCCTTACCGCCACGTTTCTGTACGGTAAATTCATCCATATTGGTACGTTTGCCCATACCGTTCTCGGATACGATCAACAGATCGCTGCCCTGGGTCTGTAACTGCATGCCGATGATCTCATCCCCGGGAGAGAGATTCATACCGATGACACCCATGGACGCTCGGCCGGTGGCCCGGACATCTGTCTCCTGGAAGCGGATACACATACCCTGTTTGGTTACCAGGAAGATCTCGCTGTTGCTGTCGGTGATCTTCACCTCGATCAGTTCATCCTCTTCTCTGAGGTTGATAGCGGTCAGTCCGTTCTTTCTGACATTGGAGAACTCCATCAGAGGCGTCTTCTTCACGATACCGGTCTTGGTCACCATAAACAGATTCTTGTCATCACTGTATTCACGGATAGGAATCATTGCGGTGATCTTTTCACCGGGTGCCAGCTGCAAGAGGTTCACGATAGCAGTACCTCTTGCGGTACGGCCTGCCTCCGGGATCTCATATGCTTTTAATCTGTATACTCTTCCCATATTGGTGAAGAAGTTCAGATAATGATGAGTCGTCGTCATCAACAGATCCTCAATGTAATCCTCATCGATGGTCTGCATTCCCTTGATACCTCGGCCGCCGCGGTTCTGTGCTTTGAAATTATCTACGGTCATACGTTTGATATAACCGAGACTGGTCATGGCAATAATAGTATTTTCCCTCGGAATCAGATCCTCCATGGAGATATCCAGTTCGTCATAACCGATCTTACTGCGTCTGTCATCGCCGTATTTCTCAGCGATAGCACTCATTTCTGTCTTAATAACACCTAATAACAGCTTTTCATCTGCCAAAATAGCCTTCAACTCCGCAATTTTTGCTACCAGATCCTGATGCTCGTTTTCCAGCTTCTCTCTTTCCAGACCTGTCAGAGCACGCAGACGCATATCCACAATAGCCTGTGCCTGTACATCAGAAAGTTCAAATCTCTCCATCAAACGTTCTTTTGCAATCTGGGCATTCTGACTGCCACGGATAATAGTAATAACTTCGTCAATGAAGTCCAGAGCCTTTAACAATCCCTGTAAAATATGATCTCTTTCCTCAGCCTTGTTCAGATCATATTTGGTTCTTCTGGTAACCACATCCTCCTGATGTTTCAGGTAATAAGTCAGCATATCCAGCAGATTCATGACCTTAGGCTGATTGTTGATCAGCGCCAGCATGATCACACCAAAAGTATCCTGAAGCTGTGTATGCTTGTACAGCTGATTCAGAATAACATTGGCATTGGCATCCTTACGAAGCTCAATAACCACGCGGACACCTTCACGGTTGGATTCATCACGGATATCTGTGATACCGTCGATCTTTTTCAGTTTTACCAGCTCAGCAATCTTGATGATCAGATTGGCCTTATTGACCATATATGGCAGTTCGGTGGCAATGATCTGGCTCTTACCGTTAGGTAGTGTCTCGATATTGGTCACTGCACGGACTCTGATCTTACCACGGCCGGTACGGTAAGCTTCCTCACAGCCTCTGGTACCCAGAATCAGTCCTCCGGTAGGAAAATCGGGAGCTTTTACAATGGGAAGAATCTCATCGATCGTAGTATCTCTGTCTTCTTCTACACGATTATCAATAATTTTAACAACAGCCTGTACCACTTCACGAAGGTTGTGAGGTGGAATATTGGTAGCCATACCTACGGCAATACCGGTAGTACCGTTGACTAGCAGGTTTGGATAACGGCTGGGCAGTACGACAGGTTCTTTTTCAGTATCATCAAAGTTCGGTACGAAATCTACGGTATTCTTGCCGATATCTGCCAATAATTCCATGGAAATCTTGGAAAGTCTTGCCTCGGTATAACGCATTGCTGCGGCACCGTCACCATCCATGGAACCGAAGTTACCGTGGCCATCTACCAGAGGATAACGGGTAGACCAGTCCTGTGCCATATTAACCAATGCACCGTAGATGGAGCTGTCACCATGAGGATGATATTTACCCATGGTATCACCGACAATACGGGCACTCTTACGATGCGGCTTGTCGGGACCATTGTTCAGTTCGATCATAGAATAGAGTACACGTCTCTGTACCGGCTTCAGACCATCCCTCACATCCGGAAGCGCACGGGATGCGATAACACTCATGGCATAGTCGATATAGAAAGTTTCCATTTTTTCTTTCAGATCGACTTCATGGATTTTATCAATCTCAGCCTCCGAAGGCTTATCAAAAATATCGTCGTTCATGTTTCCTCACAATCTGTCGTAAAATACGACTCTCTATTATTAAATACCGTAACTATTCAGAGCCTGATAACGGCTCTGAATAGTTATTAGATGTCCAGATTCTTAACAAACTGAGCATTTTCTTCGATGAATTCTCTTCTGGGTTCTACCTTGTCACCCATCAGTGTGGTAAAGGTCAGATCCAGTTCGGATTCAGTCTCTTCATCGTAGTTGACTCTGAGCAGAATACGTCTCTCCGGATCCATGGTGGTCTCCCAGAGCTGTTCCGCATCCATCTCACCCAGACCTTTGTAACGCTGGATCTTGTTGTTCTGGTCACGACCTACTTCAGAGAGAATGCTGTCCAGTTCTTCATCACTGTAGGCATACCATACCTTCTTGTTCTTCTCCAGCTTATACAGAGGCGGCTTCGCCAGGAATACATGTCCCTGCTTGATCAGCTCCGGCATAAACCGATAGATGAAAGTCAGCAGAAGAGTACTGATATGCGCACCGTCTACATCGGCATCGGTCATCAGAATGATCTTGTTGTAACGAAGCTTGGAAATATCAAAATCCTCATGGATTCCGGTACCAAAAGCAGTGATCATTGCCTTGATCTCAGCATTGGCATAAATCTTATCCAGTCTTGCCTTTTCTACATTCAGTATCTTACCACGCAGGGGCAGGATAGCCTGTGTTGCACGGGAACGTGCTGTCTTCGCACTTCCTCCTGCGGAGTCTCCCTCTACGATGTAAATCTCGCAGTTCTTCGGATCCTTATCGGAACAGTCTGCCAGCTTACCGGGCAGAGCCATGGTATCCAGAGCGGTCTTTCTCCTGGTGAGGTCTCTTGCCTTTCTGGCTGCCTCTCTGGCACGCTGTGCCAGAATCGACTTCTCACAGATGGACTTTGCAATCTGCGGATTCTGCTCTAAGAAATAAGTCAGCTGCTCACTGACAATATTGTCAACAGCGCCTCTTGCCTCACTGTTACCCAATTTCTGCTTGGTCTGTCCTTCGAACTGAGGATCCTCGATCTTGACACTGACAATAGCAGTCAGGCCCTCACGGATATCTTCACCGGACAGATTCGGCTCACTGTCTTTTAACAGCTTTGCGCTTCTTGCGTAATCGTTAAATGTCTTCGTAATAGCATTACGGAAGCCCTGTAAATGAGTACCTCCCTCGGGAGTATTGATGTTATTTACAAAGCTGAATACGCTCTCGTTATAAGAATCATTGTGCTGGAAGGATACTTCCACGTACACATTATTCTTCTCACCCTCAAAATACAGAATGTTTTCGTATAAAGGCTCCTTACTTTTGTTCAGGTAAGCAACAAATTCCTTGATACCACCTTCATAGTAGAACTCAACGACTTTCTGCTTCTTACCATTTTCCAGAGTAATGGTATGTATCTTACCGATCTTGCCGCCGGTATGGGCTTTGGTGGATTCCTCGGACGTAGCAAAAGCATCTGCAAATGCTTCAGAGTCATTTGCTGTATCCGCAGAAGCTGAAGTTTCTTCGGAAGTCATTGCTTCTGCGGATGCTCCTGCTTCCATGGCATCTTCCTGTGCCCTCTGTAACAGTTCACTGATCTGCTTCTTTTCGTGCTCTGTAGACATAGCTTCCGCAGCTGCACTGTCAACGACAGAACCACCTTCCAGAGAAGTTTCTTCCTCAGTACGATTATCTCTTAAAATGATGCGCAGCCCCTTGGTCAGGAATGCCATCTCTCTGAGTCTTCTCTTCAATACATCAAAATCATATACCGTTGTCTCAGTAAAAATCGTATCATCTGGCAGGAAAGTAACTTTCGTTCCGGTCTTTTCCATAGGGCAGGTGCCGATTTCTTTCAGAGCATAGCATACATGACCTCTCTCATAACGCTGCTTATATACCTTGCCACCCTGGCAAATTTCTACTTCCAACCAGTTGGAGAGGGCATTTACAACAGAGGCACCTACACCGTGCAGACCACCGGATACCTTGTATCCCCCACCGCCAAACTTACCGCCGGCATGCAGAATCGTAAATACGACTTCTACTGCAGGGATACCTGCTTTGTGATTGATGCCTACCGGAATTCCTCGTCCGTTATCAATAACGGTGATGGAATTGTCTTCATTGATGGTTACATCAATGGTATCACAGAATCCTGCCAGTGCTTCATCCACCGCATTGTCTACGATCTCATATACCAGATGATGCAGTCCTCTGCTGGATGTGGTACCAATATACATTCCCGGACGCTTTCTTACAGCTTCCAGACCTTCCAATATCTGAATCTGATCCGCGCCATATTCATGTTCTACCGCGGTATTGTTCATATTTTCTTCGCTCATGATTCCTCACATTCTGCCCTACAGGCTGCCAAAATTATACGCATCTTCCGGAGTTTCTTCCGGTTCGGATTTCAGTCCCATATTTTCATTTACACAGGTGACAGTTCCGGCAGATACTTTGAATACCCGGTTGATTTCAAACCGGTTATTTACAAATTCCTCCAGACCGGTACAGGTAATGATGGTCTGAATATCCCCGATACTGTTCAACAGATAGTTTTGCCGGTTACTGTCCAGTTCAGACAATACATCATCAAGTAATAATACCGGCGTATCTTTCGTAATCCTTTTTACCAGCTCGATCTCGGATAATTTCAAGGAAAGAGCAGCAGTACGCTGTTGCCCCTGGGATCCGAACTTACGGATATCCACGTCCCCTACCAGAAAAGAAAAATCATCTCTGTGGGGTCCCACAGATGTCATTTTTGCCCGCATATCCCGGTCCTGACTGTTTCTCAGCTTACTTTCAAATTCATCCAGTTCCACATCCGGCTCATACTGGATACGGATTTCTTCCCGCCCACCGGATAATTTTTTATGAATCTCATAAATGATCTCATTGAGCTGTTCCACGAACAGCTTTCTTCTCTCTATGATCTTACTTCCGTAAGATACCAGCTGCATATCCCAGATAGTCAGAGTTTCCTTCAGATCCGGATTCATATACATATCTTTGAGAAGCTTGTTACGCTGATTGACAATTTTGTTGTAATGATTGAGATTATAGAGATAGAAATTGTCCAGCTGGCACAGTTCCATATCTACAAATCTTCTCCGCTCAGAGGGACCATTTTTAATGATTCCCAAGTCTTCCGGAGAAAAAAACACAACATTACAAAGCCCCAGAAGATCCGCTGCTTTCTTGATCTTCTGGCCATCTATGGCAATTCCTTTGGATTTGGACTTTCTCAGATGCATATCCACACGGATTTCTTTACCGTCTTTCTCGAGATAAGTTCTGATATGTGCCTCTTCCTTGTCGAAATTAACGATTTCTCTGTCCTTGCTTCCCTTATGCGATTTTGTGGTGGCAGCTACATAGATTGCTTCCAGAATATTGGTCTTGCCCTGCGCATTGTCTCCGTAGAGGATATTTGTCCCCCGGTCAAACTGCAGGACAAGAGAATCATAATTCCTGTAATCTGCCAATTCGATTGATTTGATGATCATAGTAACCTGCTTATTCTATCACGATGGTCTCGCCATCATATTCCACTTTATCTCCGGATACCAGCTTTTTGCCACGCTGTAATTCCGTCTGTCCGTTCACCTTTACCAGGCCATCCTGTACGGCGAACTTGGCATCCACGCCGGATTCTACCACACCGGCTGCCTTTAATGCCTGACCAAGCTTAATATAATCATCCTTTAAACGGATCGTATGCATTGATTTAACCTCTGTTCTTAAGTTTAAGCAACTGTTGTAAAGTTCACGGGAAGGATCAGGTAAATATAGCTTTCCTCTGCATTCTTGATAAAACAGGGTGCCTTGGGATTTACCATATACAGATCCACTTCCTCATCATCGATGACACGGAGAGCATCGATCAGGAACTTGGGATTGAATCCAATCATCAGATCCTTACCCTGTTTCTGAATATCGATTTCTTCGTTCATGCTTCCCAGAGCGGAATTGATTTTAAGTTCCATTCCACTGTCTGTGATATTTACGATAATAGGTTTCTTATCGCCTTCCTTTACCAGAAGAGTAGCACGATCGATACAGCTTAAGAACTCTTTCTTGTTGACTCTTACTTTGGTCTCATAATCGCTGGAAAGCATCTGGTCGATCTTAAAATATTCTCCCTCGATCAGACGGGATACTACAACGGTCTTATCAAATTCAAATACAATATGTTTTTCCGTAAAGGAAATCGTTACATCACTGTCTGCATCTCCGGGTAAAATCTTACTTACCTCGTTCAGAGTCTTGCCGGGAACAACTACCTTTTTCGGAGAATAGCTGTTCTTTAGCTGGATCTTACGAATGGAGATACGGTGTCCGTCCAGGGACACGATCTTGAACTCTTCTCCGTTAATATCAAAAAGTTCACCTGTCATCAGCTTATTGTTATCATTGTCAGAGATAGAGAAGATGGTCTGTCTTACAACCTCTTTCAGTGTAAACTGACTCATGACAATACTGTCATCTTTTTCTACTGCCGGTAAATAAGAGAAATCTTCACCAGATTTACCGATGATCGTGAATTTTGCTTTTTCACAGGTAATAACTACCTTGAAGGAAGCATCAGTCTCAATGGTAATGTCACTGTCAGGAAGTTTACGTACGATTTCCAGGAACATTTTTGCATCCAGAGCAATGATACCTTTTTCTACGATCTGTCCTTCTATGGTAGTCTCGATACCAAGTTCCATATCGTTGGCAGTTAACTTGATCTCTCCATTGGTAGCATCTACTAAAATACATTCCAGAATAGACATGGTAGTCTTACTGGGAACAGCTTTTGATACAGTTTGTACGCCATTTAAAAGATTGGCTTTCGAACAGACTAATTTCATGTGTGCATAACTTCCTTTCTGGTTGATTTGCGTACGCGCAGATACGCGTTGTATAAAAATATTAAAAGAATTTCGTAGTCATCTTAATAAGGGGTGTTGATATGTGCATAACCAGTCTTATTATACTATTTTTCAAGGCAAAATGGAATGGAAATCTTAGTGGATTTGGCAGAATAACCTAAGAATAACTCTCAGATTATTCACACCGTCCAGATTCTGTTCCGGAACCTTAAAACAAGTTATCAACAGGTGAACACCGTTTATTCTAAAGATATACACAACTTGTCCTCAGAATAAGAAAAATTATTAACAGATATCTTCTAAGAAGGATTTATCTTCTTTGTGATAATATCGATTTTATTACGAAGTTCTTCGTTCGTCTGGATCTCCGCAGACACTTTATTTACGCCGTGAATGATCGTTGTATGGTCTTTTTTGCCCAAAAGCTTTCCTATATTAGTGAAGGAGGTATCCGTCAGCTCTCTGCACAGGTACATTACGACCTGACGGGGCTGTACGAACTCGGAATTTCTCTTCTTGGAAGTAATATCTTCCGGCTTTACGCCAAAATGCTCTGCCACTACATTAATAATGAGAGTAGGAGTGATCTCCTTTGGCTTGTTGGGGTAGATGACATCCTTCAGGGCTTCTTCGGCCAGAGAGAGTGTCAGATCTACCTTATTTAATTTTGCAAAAGCAATGATCTTGTTAAACGCGCCTTCCAGTTCACGAATATTGGATTTAATATTTGTGGCAATGTATTTGATGATCTCTTCATCAATCTGACGATCGTAGGTCTCTGCATTTTTCCGTAAAATTGCCATTCGGGTCTCATAATCGGGCGGCTGGATATCAGCAATCAGGCCCCATTCGAAACGGGAACGGAATCTTTCATCCAGAGTTTCCATTTCCTTGGGCGGTTTATCGGAAGACAGAATGATCTGTTTATGGGCAGCATGCAAGGCATTGAAAGTATGGAAGAATTCCTCCTGGGTACTTTCCTTACCTATAATAAATTGTACGTCATCGACCATGAGAACATCCACGTTACGGTATTTCTCACGCAGCTTGGTCATGGAAGCCGCATTACCACTACGAATGGATTCGATTACTTCGTTTGTGAATTCCTCACTGGTAACGTAGAGAACCTTTTTGTCCGGATCCTGTTCTAAAATAAAATGTCCGATGGAATGCATCAGGTGAGTCTTGCCCAGACCGGGACCTCCATATAAATAGAGAGGATTGTAGACTTCTCCCGGAGATTCCGCTACCGCAAGGGATGCGGAATGAGCAAATTTGTTATTACTTCCCACGACAAAGGTATCGAATTTGTACTTAGGGTTCAGATGGGCATCTTCATAATTAATACCATAGATCTGATTGGGAACAGCCATTTCATTCTCAGCAGGTTCTTCTGCCTTGACATCCTTCTCCAGGATAAAGTTGATATCATAAGGATGATCGAACATTTCGGTAATAGTTACCTGAAAAAAGCTCTTATATTTTGATGAAATGTAATTCAGGGCATGGGCCTGGTCCGAAGGAATGATAATGCTCACTACATCATTCACTACATTATGAAACTCCAAAGGCTCCACCCATGTATGATAAGAAATGTCAGAAAGACTGTATTCTCTTCTGACAGCTTCTTTGACAGTTGTCCAGTTTTCTTTGATTGCGTCCATTAATTTCCTCCCGCTAAGAGTCCCACTGTGCGAAACTCCATTTCATTGTATAATAGAATTAAAAATAATTCAAATGTAAGTTATGAACAGGTCATGGATAAAGTTATCCACATATTGTTGATAAAGTTGTTCATAACTGGGAATATTAACAGGGGATGTGGATAGTGATGTGTATATGTGGATAAATCCGACAAATTTCGAGATATCCACAATTACGGTAAAATTGTCCACTTTTACACCGGATTTACACAGAATATCCATGTGAAAAAAATAAATATCCACAAATAATCAACAGGCTGTGGATAACTCGTTTGTGGGTAAATATGGTGTATATCTATGTGGATAACTCGATTTAAAAAATTTTATGAATTTCAGAAAGCCCTATTTCTCTTGATTTTTCAGCATTTTTATTGAATTTTGCTTGACATTGACGGGCTTTTACATTACAATCAATATGCTATTTTCCGAAAGGAAGGCGCATTTTTTATGCGCCCAAATGTTGAAAAATATGTTTACCTTTTTATATAAGAAGGTTTAGAGAAGGAGGTGCCTTTCCATGAAGATGACATTTCAGCCTAAAAAGCGTTCCCATTCCAAGGTTCACGGTTTCAGAGCCAGAATGAGTACTCCCGGTGGAAGAAAAGTTTTAGCAGCAAGACGTGCAAAAGGAAGAAAGAAATTATCCGCATAGGTCACAGCAATGTGACCTTTTTTTCTCTTAACTTTCACGGTTGGAGGAGTGCATGCAGTTTTCGGAATCATTAAAAAATAATCAGCAGTTCCGTTTTGTGTACAAGAATGGCAGATCTTTTGCCAACAAGTACTTTATCATGTACGTAAAGGAAAATGGCCTTGATAAGAACAGAATCGGAATCAGTGTAAGTAAAAAAGTCGGTAATAGTGTCGTAAGACATAGAATTACCCGACTGGTCAGAGAAAGTTACAGATTACATGAAAGTGTATTCAATAGTGGTTTGGATATGGTAATCATTGCAAGACCGGCCGCAGCTTCTATAGGATATGAAGAAGCGGAAAGTGCGCTGCTGCATCTTGCAAAACTTCATCATCTGATAAAAATCTATTTTTATCAGGATTAAATAAAATTTGTATATGAAAAAATTAGTTATAGCCATGATTAGGTTCTATCAGAAATATATTTCACCGTACAAAGGTACGAAGTGTCCTTATGTTCCCAGTTGTTCTCAATATGGTCTGGAAGCCATTGAAAAATATGGTGTGATCAAGGGAGGACTTCTGGCTGCATGGAGAATTCTTCGATGTAATCCTTTCTCTAAAGGAGGATATGATCCTGTACCTTGAGAATATCCGATAGAAGGTGGCAAATATTAGGAGGATAAATGAACGGTATTCTTTTGACACAGAATTCCACATTCATTATCGGACAGGTAGCCTGGCTGCTGGGTAAGATAATGGAAGGAATCTTCGAAGTTCTGAACTTGATCGGTATTCCTAATATCGGTCTTGCAATCATTCTTTTTACAATTGTTGTAAACCTGTTGATGATGCCTCTTACCATCAAGCAGCAGAAATTCTCCAAACTTTCTGCTAAGATGAATCCTGAGATTCAGGCAGTTCAGGCAAAATACAAGAATCGTAAGGATCAGGATGCACAGTTGGCACAAAATCAGGAAATTCAGGCAGTTTATGCCAAGTATGGAGTATCTCCTACAGGCAGCTGTCTGTATATGCTGATCCAGATGCCTATTCTGTTTGCTCTGTATCGTGTAATTTATGCAATTCCCGCTTATGTTGGAAGAGTAAAAGAAGCTTTCTTCCCTTTGGTAGACAATATTATCGATACTGCAGGTGCAACAGAGCTGGTTCAGAATCTGACGAATTCCGCTATGTACAGCAAGCAGTTTACCAATGCAGGTTTTGTAGCAGGAACACATACTGAATATGTTCAGAATACGATCATTGACTGTCTGAATAAAGCATCTACCGCTGATTTTGCAAGTATCAGTGAGAAGTTTCCTTCGCTTGCGAATGATGTAACCAATACGGTAAGCAAACTGGAAGAATATAATAACTTTCTGGGACTGAACATTGGTAACTCTCCTTCTTATCTGTTGAAGGAAGCATGGGCTAACGGAGCATGGCTTTTAGTAATCGGAGCAATCGCTATTCCTGTTTTGTCTGCATTGACACAGTGGATCAACGTAAAGCTGATGCCACAGCAGGATACTTCTTCTAATGGTAATGATCAGGCTGCAGCAATGGCTTCTTCCATGAAGACCATGAACATGATCATGCCTCTGATGTCTGCATGGTTCTGCTTCACATTACCATCCGGTCTGGGTCTTTACTGGGTAGCAGGTAGTGTTGTCAGAAGTATCCAGCAGGTAGTGATCAATAAGCACATCGATAAGATGAATTTTGATGATATTATCAAGAAGAATTCAGCCAAGAGTGCCAAGAAGCTGGAGAAGATGAAGGAACAGCAGGAAAAGCTGAATGCTTATGCAAGTATGAGTACTAAAAACATTCAGAAAAAGGCTAATATTTCTTCTAATGTGGATAACAGTGAAGTATCCGCTGACAGCTATTCCGAAGTAAAAGAAGCTAAGCCCGGAAGTATGATGGCAAAAGCAAATATGGTAAGAGATTATAACGAGAAGAACAGTCGTAAATAAATTTTCCTTATGATTAATTGAGGAGGTAAATAATATGGACATGATCGAAGTATCTGCAAAGACAGTCAGTGATGCCATTACGGAAGCTTGTCAGAAGCTGGGTGTTACCAGTGACAAGTTAGATTATCAGGTAGTGGAAGAAGGTTCTTCCGGATTCCTCGGAATCGGAGCAAAGCCCGCTGTAATCAAGGCTGCAGTAAAGAAAAGCTCTGTAGAAGAAGTTGCCAGAGCATTTTTAAATGATGTATTTCAGGCTATGAACATGGAAGTTGTCATTGATATTAAGTACAACGAAGAAGAGAAGAGCATGGACATCGAGTTAAGCGGTAACGAGATGGGTGTTCTGATCGGTAAGAGAGGACAGACACTGGATTCCTTACAGTATCTGGTATCTCTGGTAGTCAATAAAGAGTCTGAAGAGTACATTCACGTAAAGGTTGACACTGAGAACTACCGTCAGCGTAGAAAAGAAACTCTTGAGAATCTTGCCAAGAACATTGCATATAAGGTTAAGAGAACCAAGAGAAGCATATCTCTGGAGCCTATGAATCCTTATGAGAGAAGAATTATTCATTCCGCACTGCAGAATGATAAATATGTTACTACTCATAGTGAGGGAGAAGAGCCCTTTAGAAGAGTTGTAGTTACTCTGAAGAGATAATTACAGGAAAGCACGAAAAAGACAAAAGCCGGTATTAGAATTTATTCTATGTACCGGCTTTTATTTACAACTCCTGGCTTTTTGGAGTATAATTTATCTATATTTTTAAGGAGATTTACAGGAATGAAAAGTTGGTTACAGAAGAAATGGAATAATGGAAAGATGCTTGCAGAATTAAAGCCTGCTTTTTTTCTGTCTCTGACATTTTGTTTTATGATTTTTTTATATGCACCTTTGGAACTCTATATTAATAATGTGGATGAATTTTGGTATGATGTTTATTTACTTTTTCCTTTTATTATAAAGGATTTCTTTTTGTTTCTTTTGTTTAGTATAGTTGGTTTTTTAGTTGTATATCTGTTTGGAAATGTTGCTTATAAAATTGTTTTATATTGCTATTTTACCGGTACTGTAGCCTGTTATATTCAGGGAAACTATATGGTTAAAAATTTACCTCCTTTAGATGGAACAGATGTGAATTGGAGTTTATATCAATCACAGTTTGTAAAATCTACTATTGTGTGGGTGATCATAGCAATTGTTTGTCTGATTTTATTTATAGTCTTAAAATATGACAGGATAAAAAAGGCGGTTTCTTATATAAGTGTTTTTTTATTATTGATTTTAGTAAGTACGATTACAGTTCTTTCTATTAATAATAATATTTTTGAAAAAAAAGAATATGCAAGATTTACAAAAGTAGATCAGTTTGAAATGTCTACAGATACTAATTTTATTATTTTCTTATTAGATGCTGTGGATGAAGAATGCTTCTGGCAAGTGTGGCAGGAACATCCGGAATATGAAGATGCAATGACTGATTTTACTTTTTATAATAACGCAATGTCAGGGTATGCATACACGGAGCATTCTTTACCGTTAATACTTTCCGGAGAATGGTTTGAAAATAAAGAACCTTTTATAGATTATAGAAATCGAATTTTTAAGAGTTCTCCTTTTTTTAATTATTTGCGTGAGCAGGGTTATACTTTAAGTAATTATGATGACGAATATAAATTTGAAAAAGGCGTCATGGATGGTGCTTTTAATAATATAACATATACGAAATCTTCTCTTTGGGATCGTTCTTTATTTAATACCAGAATTATTAAAATGGTGGGAATGAAATACGCACCTTATGTATTAAAACCGTATTGCTGGTTTAATGTAAGTATGCTCAAAAATCAGGAAATGAGTTCCAAAGATGAAGAGTTATTTTCCTGGAGAAATGATGATTTTTATAAGGATGTACAGGAAGATGATATAACCTATGTAGATGGAAAAAGATTTAAATTAATTCATTTAATGGGGGCACATGTTCCGTTCTATTTTGATAAGGATGTAAACGTAATAGATGATGCAGATTATTATACTTCTATTGAATCTTCTATGACTGTTACTATGGCTTATCTGAATAAACTAAGAGAAGCAGGAGTTTATGATAATTCTGTCATTATCATACTATCGGATCATGGATATAACATAGAAGGTGAAGCAGTAAAAGTAGCTCAGAAAAACGAGAACGAAACCGGCAGACAGCATCCTATTTTATTTGTAAAGGGATTGAATGAAAGTCATGATTTACAAGTATCCGGAGCACCGATCTCGTATGAGGATCTGGTAGAGGCCTATTATAAATTAATGAATGGCACAGCGTCTGATGATTGCTTTGCATACAAAGAAGGTGATCAGAGAGAGCGCAGATATCTTCTCTATAAATATCTGGGAGAAGATCATATGGTGGAGTATGTACAGACTGGTTATGCGGGAGACGAATCGACGCTTGTTCCTACAGGAAGAGTGTTTGATGCAAAATAGATGTTGGCAGTTCATGGAAAGGCATTAGTAACAGTATGGAAAATTTTGAAAAGGAAACAATAGCAGCTATTGCCACGGCTCTATCAGATTCCGGAATCGGAATTGTAAGAATCAGTGGTGAAAATGCCATATATATAGTAGATAGTATTTTCCGTTCCACATCCGGGAAAAAGATTCTGACAAAGGTACAGAGTCATACGATCCATTATGGATATATTGTTGATAAAGATGAGAATATCATTGATGAGGTTATGACCTCTGTAATGAAAGCACCAAAAAGCTATACGATGGAAGACACGGTGGAAATCAACTGTCATGGTGGTGTGTTGGTGATGCAGAAAGTATTGGAGACAGTGTTGCAGGCCGGTGCCAGACTGGCAGAACCGGGAGAATTCACCAAGAGAGCTTTTCTAAACGGCAGAATTGATTTATCCCGGGCGGAAGCGGTTATTGACGTGATCCATTCCCAGAACGAATATGCGCTTTCTTCTTCGGTCAGCCAGTTGAAGGGAAGACTTTCGGACAAAATTCGCAGCCTGCGGGAAGATATTTTATATCAGATTGCTTTTATAGAATCGGCGTTGGATGATCCGGAACATATCAGTCTGGAAGGATATCCGGAACAATTATCTGTAAAAGTAAAAAAATTTGAAAAACAAATTGAAAAATTGTTGGAAACGGCAGATAATGGAAGACTGATGAAGGAAGGAATTTCCACGGTCATTGTAGGAAAACCAAATGCCGGTAAATCTTCCCTCCTGAATATGCTGTTGGGAGAGGACAGAGCCATTGTAACGGAGATTGCCGGAACGACCAGAGATGCCCTGCACGAAACAATCAACCTGCATGGTATCAGTCTGAATATGATCGATACAGCGGGAATCCATGAGACACAGGATATTGTGGAAAAGATTGGTGTAGAACGTGCCAAAAAATATGCTGTGAAAGCAGATATGATTCTGTATGTGGTAGATGCTTCCGGAAATCTGGATGAGGATGACCGGAATATTATTTCTTTGTTGGAGGGGAAAAAGGCAATCATCCTGTTAAATAAATCTGATCTGGAGAACCGGATTTCTGAAGAGCTTCTGAGAGAAACTCTGGCAAAGGTATTGAAACATACGGAAGGAATCCGTATTCTTCGCACTTCCACAATTGATCCTTCTTCAGAAAATTCCGGAATGGAGGAACTGGAAGAAACCATTCGAAATATGTTTTTTGAGGGTGAATTAAAACATAATAATGAATTGGTAATCACCAACCTCAGACATAAAGAAGCTCTTCAGGACGCATTGAACAGTTTGCAGCTGGTAGAGCGAAGCATTGAAGATGGAATGCCGGAAGATTTTTATTCCATTGATCTGACCAGTGCTTATGCTTCTCTTGGTAAGATAATCGGAGAAGAAGTGGACGAGGACGTGGTCAATGAGATTTTCTCTAAATTTTGCATGGGTAAGTAATCACCAGAAGGAATGAATAATATTATGGAACTAAAGAAGCAAGTAGACGTATGTGTGGTAGGTGCCGGTCATGCCGGATGTGAAGCAGCGCTGGCCTGTGCCAGACTGGGGCTGAAGACGGTAATTTTTACTGTAAGTGTAGACAGCATTGCGTTGATGCCCTGTAATCCCAATGTAGGCGGATCTTCCAAGGGGCATCTGGTCAGAGAACTGGATGCTCTGGGTGGTGAAATGGGTAAAAATATTGATAAGACTTTTATTCAGTCGAAAATGCTGAATGTGTCCAAGGGACCGGCAGTACATTCCCTGCGGGCACAGGCGGACAAGGCGGAATATTCCAGAGCCATGCGTAAAGTGCTGGAAAATCAGGAAAATCTTCTGATCAAGCAGGCGGAGGTCTGTGAACTTCTCTGGGAAGAGACCGAAGATCACAAGAAAAAGATTACCGGTTTAAAGACTTTTACCGGTGCTATCTATGAATGTAAGGCTGTTGTTCTCTGCACTGGAACTTATCTGCGGGCCAGATGCCTGTGCGGAGAATCCATTACTTACACTGGGCCGAACGGACTACAGGCAGCCAATCATCTGACGGATTCTTTGAAAGCTATGGGAATCGAAATGCGTCGTTTTAAGACAGGAACTCCCGCCAGAATGGACAAGCGTTCTCTTGATTTTTCCAAGATGGAAGAGCAGCTCGGTGATGAGAGGATTGTACCCTTTTCTTTCTCTACGGATCCTGAATCGGTACAGAAGGAACAGGCTTCCTGCTGGCTGACTTATACTAATGAGAATACCCATGAGATCATTCGGAATAATCTGGATCGTTCTCCTATCTATGCCGGTATTATTGAGGGTACCGGTCCCAGATATTGTCCTTCCATTGAGGACAAGGTCGTTAAATTTGCCGAAAAAGAGAGACATCAGGTATTTATCGAGCCAGAAGGTCTGCACACGAATGAAATGTACGTTGGCGGCATGTCTTCTTCTCTGCCGGAAGATGTACAGTTAGCTATGTATCGTACGGTTCCGGGATTGGAACATTGTGAAATTGTAAGAAATGCCTATGCCATCGAATATGATTGTATCAATGCAAAACAGTTGAATCCTTCTCTGGAGTTTAAGAATATCAATGGTCTGTTCAGTGGCGGACAGTTCAACGGAAGCAGTGGATATGAAGAAGCAGCTTCCCAGGGATTGATTGCCGGTATTAATGCATCTATGTCTGTTTTGCATAGAGATCCTTTGATTTTGGATCGTTCCGAAAGTTATATCGGAGTTTTGATTGATGATCTGGTGACCAAGGATAACAGAGAACCTTATCGTATGATGACTTCCAGAGCAGAGTATCGTCTGTTACTTCGTCAGGATAATGCGGATCTGCGTCTGCGTAAGAAAGGATACAAGATTGGATTGATCTCTCAGCAGGAATATGATGCATTGGTGGAAAAAGAGGAGCTGATCGATCGTGAAATTCAGCGTTTGAAAAATACTTCTGTTGGGGCCAATAAGGAAATTCAGCATTTTCTGCAAGAGAGCGGAAGTTCGATTCTGAAAACGGCGGCAACTCTGGCAGAACTGATCTGCAGACCGGAGCTGGGATATGCAGCATTGGCTCCGATTGATAAGGAGAGACATCCTTTGCCTTCTTCTGTTGTGGAACAGGTGGAAATTGAAATCAAATATGAAGGATATATTATAAGACAGAAGCGTCAGGTAGAACAGTATCGTAAGATGGAGAAAAAAATGATCCCAGTGACATTGGACTATGATGAAGTTCCGTCCCTTCGTCTGGAAGCGAGACAGAAGCTGAAGGAATTCTGTCCCGTTTCGGTAGGACAGGCTTCCCGTATCTCAGGAGTATCTCCTGCAGATATCTCTGTTTTACTGGTATATCTGGAACATTATAAAGCAACAAAGTAGAATACTGCGGAGGAATACATGGCAGATTATAATACAGAACAATTTGAAAAAGACTGTAAAGCGCTGGGTGTGACTTTAAGTGATGAACAGATCCAACAGTTTTTGAAATATTATGAAATGTTGGTGGAATGGAATGAGGTCATGAATCTTACAGCAATTACGGAATACGACGAAGTTATGAAAAAACATTTTGTGGACAGCATATCCCTCTGCAAAGCCTATGATGTTACGCAGAATAAAACAGTCATTGATGTGGGAACCGGTGCTGGATTTCCGGGACTTGCTTTGAAAATTGCATTTCCGGATCTGCAGGTGACATTGCTGGATTCCCTGAATAAGAGAATTAACTTTTTAAATGAAGTGATTGCTGCATTGGGACTTACCGGAGTGGAGACAATTCACGGACGTGCGGAAGATTTTGCAAAGCCTGGAAAATGCAGAGAAAAATATGATCTCTGTGTATCCAGGGCAGTAGCAAATCTTTCCACATTGTCAGAATATTGCCTTCCTTTTGTAAAGGTCGGCGGCAAATTTATATCTTATAAATCTGAAAAAATAACAGAAGAGATGAATGCCGCAAAGCATGCTGTGAAGATACTTGGTGGAAAAATGGATGGACAGGTTGAATTTACACTTCCCGATTCGGATATTTATCGGAATTTGTTTATTATTACTAAGGAAAAGTCCACATCTGCAAAATATCCCAGAAAAGCGGGATTGCCATCCAAAGAACCTTTGTCATAAAACGAAGAGAATACATGTAAAAATTTGTTAAGATTTATTTTTATAAATAAAAAGAGTTTTACACAATAATATTATTCCTGTATGATAAATATAATGGAATATTCAAAATAAGAACATATGTTCTATAAGGTGATATATGAACATTGATGAAAATGTACAAAAGAATGAGTGTAGTTGCAATACAGAAAATGGTAAGAAAATGATAGAGATGTTGGAGACGGAGAGAAAAAGAATTGTTTCCGAACTTCATGATACTTCATTGCAGAATATTGCCCATTTTGTTCATATGATTGAACTGGCTTCCTTATATATTGATAAGGATCCCGCCAGAGCGAAGATGGAATTGAATTCTGTGAGTAAAGGATTGCATAATGTCATTGAAGATATCAGAAGTACTATCTTCAATCTGCGTCCTATGACATTTGATGATCTGGGATTGAAGGCTTCTTTTGAAAGATTATTGGACTTTTTGAATGCTGACAGAGATTATATAATGGACGTAGAAATCGATGCTGTTTCATGTGAAACAGATGATTATTTTTGCATTACCTTATACCGTGTGGTTCAGGAATGTCTGTTAAATATAAAAAAGCATTCACAGGCTACCAGGGTATTATTTCATTGTAAAAAAACAGAGCAGAAATATGAAATTTTAATACAAGATAATGGTAAGGGATTTACCATGGAAGAAGTGGAAGATAAAGCAAACAGTCATTTTGGATTAGCATTGATCCATGAGGGTGTCAATCTGCTGAACGGTACAATTCATGTCAGTTCTGCGATTGGTCGGGGAACTATGATAGATATTAAAATTCCCTTAGATTTACATTCAGCTTTAAAAAAGAACAGCTAGGACAAAGTATAAGCATACACAAGCAAGTGAGGATATATATGAGTATAAAAGTTATGTTAGCAGATGATCATGTTCTTATGAGAGAAGGAATCCGTCAATTACTGGAATTTGACGGTACAATTTCTGTGGTTGCCGAAGCTAATAATGGTGTAGAATGTATGGAGCAGTTACTTTCTGTTCATCCTGATATACTGCTTCTGGATATTAATATGCCTGTTATGAATGGAATAGAAGTGCTACAGGAAATTAAGAAGAAAAATATCTCTGTTAAAGTATTGGTATTAACGGTACACAATGAAGTTGAATATCTTTTGAAAGCTGTGGACATTGGCGTAGATGGTTATATCATGAAAGATGCAGAATCCGCAGAACTGAAAAATGCCATTAATTGTATTATGCAGGGAGAAACTTATATTCAACCCAGTCTGGTACCGGCATTAAACAACCGACTGGTATCCAGAGATATTGACAAAGAAAAAATCAACAGTCTGACGAAAAGAGAGTTGGAAGTGCTTATTGAGGTTGCTAATGGAATGTTCAATAAGGAAATTGCAACATCTCTGAATATCAGTGAGAGAACGGTAAAAAATCATATTTCTAATATCTTTAAAAAAATTGATGTATCTGATCGAACACAGGCAGCTGTATTTGCTATTAAAAATAATCTTATTAAATTGTATTAGTTAGCAGATTCCTGCCAATCCTTACACACATCTACCCACTGCAGGAAGTTTGAATATTTCTCCAATTCAGGGATTGTTAATTCAATCGCACTATTAGAACTTCCTGCAGCCGGAAATACAGTTTGAAATCTTTTTAATGATTCGTCTAAATATACTTTCACATTTTCATTTATAGCAAAAGGACATACACCACCGATGGCATGTCCGATGATTGCTTCTACTTCCTCTCCCGGTATCATTTTAGCTTTTGCACCAAAGAAGTGTCTGTATTTTGCATTATCAATTTTAGTATCACCGGCTGTTACAATCAGAATAGGTTGTTCTCCAACCAAGAAAGACATTGTTTTTGCAATCCTTTTTCCTTCACAGTGGAGAGCTTCTGCAGCCAGTTCTACAGTAGCACTGGATACATCAAATTCTAAAATGTGATCTTCCATATGAAGTGGTTTAAAATATTCTTTTACTTTATCAATAGCCATAGCTTGCGTACCTCACATTCTTTTTAGTTATCCTATCATAGGAATTGTAACAAAACAAGATACACAAATATCTTTTATTTGATCACTATATATAGATATTTATGGATAGAATGTTTCACGTGAAACATTCTATCCATGTACAAGAAAATTATACAAGATAATGTTTCACGTGAAACATTACAACCCAAGATATAGTGGGTAAAAATGTGAAACATTTTACATATTTGGCGTGAAACATGATGCTTACTGGAAAAAACATAGATATAAGAATACAACATCTAGTAAAAAACAGAACAAATGAGTATAAAGTATCAACTTTTTGTAGCATTTTTACCTTGTAACATAGAAATGCTCATGCTATTATTATAGAGTGGTTTGTATCACAGAATGGAGGATTTTATAATGTTAGAATTCAAATATGATACACAATTATTAATTGAAGGAACAGATCTGGATGAAGATGAGATCAACGACTATATCACAGAACATTTCAAAGGTGATTGTCTGCTGGCAGTAGGAGATGAAGAACTGATCAAAATTCATTTTCATACCAATGAACCCTGGAAGGTTCTTGAGTATTGTGCTTCTCTCGGTGAAATCTATGATATCGTTGTAGAGGATATGGACAGACAGTCCAGAGGTTTGCACGGCTAAATCATTAAGAAGGACATGGTGAAAAATAAGTATGGGTAGAATTATTGCAATAGCGAACCAGAAGGGTGGCGTAGGTAAAACAACTACGTCCATTAATTTGTCTGCATCTCTGGCGGCAAAAGGAAAGAAAGTATTGGTAATCGACACAGATCCTCAGGGAAATACTACCAGTGGATTTGGAATTGAAAAAAATGAACTGGAAGATACCATTTATGAGTTAATTCTGGGAGAGTGTTCCATCAGAGATTGTATTATCTCAAATGTTATTAAAAATGTATCCGTAGTTCCTTCCAATGTAAATCTTGCAGCGGCTGAGATCGAACTGATTGGTGTAGATAAGAAGGAATTCATATTAAAGAACGAAGTGGATTACGTTAAGGATGATTATGATTTTATTATTATTGATTGTCCTCCTTCTTTGAATATGCTGACCATCAATTCCATGACTACAGCGGATAGTGTGTTGGTTCCCATTCAGTGCGAGTATTATGCTTTGGAAGGATTGAGTCAGTTGATCCATACTATCAATCTGGTAAAAGAAAGATTGAATCCCAATCTTAATATTGACGGTGTTGTTTTCACTATGTATGATTCCCGTACCAATCTGTCTATGCAGGTGGTAGAAAATGTTAAACAAAATTTGAATCAAAAGGTGTATAATACATTGATTCCCAGAAATATCAGACTGGCGGAAGCACCCAGTTATGGTATGCCTATCAATATGTATGATCCTAAATCAGCCGGAGCAGAAGCATACATGCAGTTGGCAGAAGAAGTTATAAAGAATAAATAGAAGAGAAGAGTATAGGAGAAAACGGTATGGCAGCAAGAGGATTGGGAAAAGGTCTGGATTCCCTGATACCTAATGCATTAGGGGAAACAAAGACAAAGAAAGAAGCAGTAGCCAAAGCAAAAAGCGAAGCAATAACGGAAGAAAAGGAACCGCAGACCCTTGTGAAAATTACAAAGGTAGAGCCGAACAGAGAACAGCCTCGTAAGAATTTCGATGAGGATGCATTACAGGAACTGGCGGATTCTATCAAACAGTTTGGTCTGTTGCAGCCGATTCTGGTACAGGATCGTAAGGATTATTATGAGATTATTGCCGGTGAGAGAAGATGGCGTGCAGCCAAGTTGGCAGGTCTGAAGGAAGTTCCTGTTATCATTCGTAATTATACGGAACAGGAAATTGTAGAGATTTCCCTGATTGAGAATATTCAGCGTGAAGATCTGAATCCTATTGAAGAAGCACAGGCATACAAGAGACTTTTAACAGAGTTTCACCTGAAACAGGATGAAGTGGCAGAGAGAGTATCCAAGAGCCGTGCTGCAGTAACCAACTCCATTCGTCTGTTGAAACTGAATGAAGATGTACAGCGTATGGTGGTAGATGAAATGATCAGCACCGGACATGCAAGAGCTTTGCTGGCTGTAGAGAATCCGGAAGAGCAGTACAATCTGGCCCAGCGTATTTTTGATGAAAAGCTGAGTGTCCGTGATGTGGAAAAATTGGTAAAGAATCTACATAAACCGGCAAAGCCCAAGAAGACAGATGACAAGACCATGCAGGTAATCTATCAGGATATTGAAGAAAAATTGAAGCAGAAACTTGGCAGAAAAGTTACTGTGACATCCAGGGGAGAAGGATCCGGTAAGATTGAAATTGAATTTTACAATCATGAAGATCTGGACAGACTGTTGGATGTACTGAATAAATAAGAGAAAAGAAGATGCACGAAAGAAAGGCACGGTTAATAATATGAGTAGTACTTTTTTGAATCAGATCGGTCTGGGGGAATTTGACCTGGGCTACCTTCTGATCGGAATGGGTGCAGTGATTTTACTGTTGATCATCTTTTTGATCCTGTTGATCGTTCAGATCAGAAAAACAAGCAAATTAAAAAAGAGACTGGACAAATTCCTCAGCGGTAAAGATGGAGCAAGTCTGGAAAAGGATATCGCCGGTCTGTATGAAGACAATAAATTCCTAAAAGCAAATACAGAGAAAAATAAGAAAGATATCCGCACTTTATATAAGAATATGGAATCCGCTTATCAGAAAATGGGATTGGTGAAGTACGATGCATTCAACCAGATGGGTGGGCAGCTGAGTTTTTCACTGGCTCTGCTGGATGAGAATAATAATGGTTTTATTATCAATTCTGTACACAGTTCCGAAGGCTGTTATTCTTATACAAAAGAAATCAAGCTTGGCCAGTGTGCTATTGATCTGGGGGCAGAAGAAGCAGAAGCACTTGCCATGGCAATGGGAGAATAAGTAAAAATAAGTAAAGAGGTTTACATATGAAGAGAATGAAACTGAGCGAGCTGACCGGAAACGAAATTCTTGCACAGTCATTGATGACTTGGGATTATCAGATCATTCTTCCGGAAGGCGCAGTATTAAAAAAAGAGTATATCGATAAAATCGAGGAAATGGGTATTCTGGAGGTCTACGTAAAAGAAGACGAGGCCAACGAAATCGTAATACTTAAAAACGATATAGAAAAAACAATAAGAAGTAAAGTAAAAAGTATTCTGGAGAGACATACTTACCAGAATAACAAAGAATTGCAGGGGCTGACCCAGGCAGCGGATGAGATCATTACCAATATTCTGGATGAAAAAGAAGTTGTAGAAAAAGTATTTGATATTAAGGAACGAAGTGCTGATATTTACGAACATTCCATCAGTCTGAGTTCTCTCGCTATCCTGACGGCACTTCGGATGAATGTGGATAAGCAGGTAATTCATGATATCGGTGTAGGATGCCTGCTGCATGATATCGGACTTCGATATACGACTTTGGATTATGAAGGGAAATCCATGGAAGATATGAAGCCGGAAGCATTGGCAGAGTATAAGAAACATCCGGTATATGGATATACTTCTGTAAAAGATGAGGAATGGATTTCAGATGAAGTAAAAAAAATCATCCTGTATCACCATGAGAGACTGGACGGATCCGGATTTCCGCTTCGACTCAAAGAAGCGGAGATTCCACTTTTCTGTCAGATTGTAGCCGTATGTGATGCCTTTGATGAAATGATCTGTGGCATTGCCCAGAGACGTAGCAGAGTCTATGAAGCAGTAGAATATTTAAAAAGCTTTAAAAATGTGAAATATAATGGTAAAATAGTAGACGCGTTTTTAAGTTTTACAGCAGTCTATCCCGCCGGAAGTCATGTACTGACTAACGACGGAGAAGAAGCCATCGTGGTATCTCAGAATAAAGATTTCCAGGATCGTCCCATAATCCGGATCATCCGCGATAAGGATGGACGGAAATTACAGGAAGAGAGAATCGTGGATCTTGTAAAAGTTCTGAATGTATATATTGAAAAAGGATTAGAATAATGCTGCATACATATATGTCAGCAGAATGGAGGAAGTCATGATAGACATTAAATTTTTAAGAGAAAATCCCGAGGTAGTCAAGGAGAACATCCGAAAAAAATACCAGGATGAAAAGCTCCCTCTGGTAGATGAAGTGATTGCACTGGATACCGAGAGCAGAAAGGCAAAGCAGGAGGCAGATGATCTGCGTGCTTCCAGAAACCGTATCTCCAAAGAAATCGGTGCACTGATGGGTCAGGGCAAGAAGGAAGAGGCAGAAGCCAAGAAGGCAGAAGTAGCTGCCGGTGCAAAGCGCCTGGCTGAACTCGAAGCTTCCGAGACCGAACTGCAGGAGAAGATCACCAAGATCATGATGGTCATCCCCAACATTATTGATGAGTCCGTTCCTATCGGTAAGGATGACAGCCAGAATGTAGAGATCGAGAAGTTTGGTGAGCCCATAGTTCCTGATTTTGAGGTTCCTTATCATGCAGATATTCTGGATCGTCTGAACGGTCTGGACAAGGAGAGCGCAGGACGTACCAGTGGTAATGGTTTCTATTATCTGATGGGTGATGCAGCAAGAATCCATTCCGCAATGATCAGCTACGCAAGAGACTTCATGATCGACAAGGGATTCACTTATTGTATCCCTCCTTTCATGATCCGCAGCAGCGTAGTAAACGGTGTTATGAGCTTCGCAGAAATGGAAGCTATGATGTATAAGATCGAAGGTGAGGATCTGTACCTGATCGGTACTTCCGAGCATTCCATGATTGGTAAGTTCAAAGGACAGATCGTAGATGAGAAGAGCCTGCCTATTACCATGACTTCCTATTCCCCTTGCTTCCGTAAGGAAGTAGGTTCTCACGGAATCGAGGAGAGAGGTGTGTACCGCGTACACCAGTTCGAAAAGCAGGAAATGGTAGTACTGTGTAAGCCCGAGGATTCCATGGACTGGTACAACAAGATGTGGTCCTACACCGTAGAATTCTTCCGCAGCCTGGATGTACCCGTTCGTACTCTGGAGTGCTGTAGTGGTGATCTGGCAGATCTGAAGGTAAAATCCTGCGACGTAGAAGCATGGAGCCCCAGACAGAAGAAGTACTTTGAGGTTGGTTCCTGTTCTACCCTGGGTGATGCACAGGCAAGACGTCTGGGTATCCGTACCAAGGGTGAAAACGGAACTTATCTGGTACACACACTGAACAATACCGTACTGGCTTCTCCCAGAGGACTGATCGCATTCCTGGAGAACAACGTAAATGAGGATGGCAGCGTGAACATTCCTGTTGCTCTGCGTCCTTACATGGGTGGCAAGGAGAAAGTATTCCCCCAGAAATAAATAAAAATGTGGAAAACTGTTTGTAGATTTTCATAAAATGTGAATAATTCACGATAGAAGCGTCAGAAGTAGAAAACGAAAGATGTAAATCGTAAAAAAACAGAGACAGAAAGAAGGTGATTTTTTGCATAAATATATGAGAGCCATCGGATTCAGCGAGTATACTGACCGGAAGAAATTAAAAGAATTATTGACGGATGTGATCATGAATTCCGACCATCGCGCATATACCATGAATCAGGAAGGTATTCTTCTCGGAGAATTCAGCAAAAATCACACAAGCGCCAAAGGGGCCGTGGAATCCGGCGTCTTTGGTGTAGCTGTCTGTGGAGAATTCGATGATAATGACAAATTTATCTATGAATATTATTTCCCCTATCTGACGGGAAGCGGGATTACTTCTTATGAAGATGTGTCCGTGGAACGTCATGCGGATAAAGATTCCTATGCCGGTATCTGTGACGATATCAAGGTGGGAATCTCTCTGATTTTCTATCTGCGGAACCGGATTCCTTATATTAAGGCACAAAGCACCGGAAAGTTACCGATCCGCGGTACTACACTTACCTTATCCGGATTGTCCCTGACCGGCAGCATTCTGTTTCCCATTAAAAAAGACGAGGAGCAGGTACTTCGGGTGAAAAAGGATTCTGCCAACCGGAACAAGCTTCTCGCTGCCGCAAGACAGGGAGATGAAGATGCTATCGAGACACTGACTTTGGAAGATATGGATATGTATACCACTATCTCCAGAAGAATCCAGAAGGACGATATCTTCAGCCTGGTAGATACTTACTTCATGCCTTATGGTGTGGAATGTGACCAGTACTCCGTTCTGGGTGAGATCATGGAACTGCGCCTTGCTACCAATGATATCACCGGAGAAAAAGTGTATATTCTTACAATTTTATGTAATGAATTGTCCTTTGACGTATGTATCAACGAAAAAGACCTCTACGGAGAACCTCAGGTCGGCCGCCGCTTCAAGGGCGTCATCTGGCTCCAGGGATACATCAATTTTCCTGAGGAATAAGGTTGCAAAATAGTGATATTTTCGGTATACTACTCTTTGTACGTGTTCCCATAGTTAAATGGATATAACAAGCGCCTCCTAAGGTTCAATCATGGTTGAGACTTATGGAAGTTGGAAAGTGATAAGTCAGAGTTCGATTCCAACAGGGATTGACCTGAATGTCAAAATAAGATACAATGGAAATTCATCACAAGAGTGATTGAATTCATAGATATGGCAGCCGGAGCCAAAAGAGCTGAAAAGCCCGAAAATACGGCATTTGTCTCCTTAGTTAAATGGATATAACGGGGTCCTCCTAAGACTCTATTGTAGGTTCGATTCCTATAGGAGACGCTCATTTTTAGCGGTAATGAAGATAGTTTCATTGCCGCTTTTTTCATGCAAAATTGTAATTTCAGTGACAAATTTGTCAGCGAAACAAGGTTGAAAATGCTGATTTTGTCAGCGGGGATGGATGCTTGTCACCAATTCACATTTTCCTGGCTGTCACCCAGAGGGATTAACTACAGTGTAGGATGAGTTTTAGGGTGTAAAATTAGGAAAAGCAGTGAGATAAAACACTATATTCTTGCCTGTGATATCAGGCCTGTCGGAAGAGTCCGTTCAGATTAGATAAAAACAATCTATTCTGGACGGGCTTTTTTGCGTTCAGGGAAAGGAAGTTGCCTATGGAAGAAAAGAAGGAATTGCTGGATCAGGATGAAAGAGTTGTAGAGATTGAGCTGGAAAGACTTCGGGGATTTGTAAACCATCCATTCAAGGTTCAGGCGGACAGTCAGATGATTGAATTACAGGAGAGCATTAAGAAGTATGGAATATTAAATCCTCTGATAGTCAGACCGAGGCAGGATGGAACTTATGAGATCATATCGGGTCACAGAAGAAAATTTGCAGCTGAAAAGATCGATTATCGTAAGGTACCTGTGATCATTCGCGTATTAAAAGATGATGAAGCGGTTGTATCTATGGTTGATTCAAATTTACAACGGGAAATGATCAGTCCAAGTGAAAAAGCATTTGCTTACAAAATGAAGTATGAAGCAATCAAAAGGAAGGCAGGAAGAAGAAAATGTGGTCAGGTAGACCATAATTTGGGAAAGAAAAGCATTGAGCTCATTGGAGAAGAATGTGGAGACAGCCCCAAGCAGGTTCAAAGATATATCAAAATAACAGAACTTATTCCTGAAATGCTTGAAAAGGTGGATGACGGAAGTATGGGATTTACTCCGGCGGTTCAGTTGTCATTTCTGAAAAAGAAGGAGCAAAAGGAAATGCTGGATGCAATGGAATTTGCACAGTGCACACCATCACTTTCCCAGGCACTCCGTATAAAGAAATTGAGTGCGGATGGGAACCTTACAGTAAGGGATATGGAAGATATCCTAAGTGAAATTAAGCAAAAAGAGATAGACCGCGTAGTATTCAAAACGGAGCAGCTTCACAGATTTTTCCCTGTCAGTTACACGGCAGAGCAGATGAGGCGTGAAATTTTGGAAATGTTGAAATTAAATATGAACAAATATTGGGATGCATAAAGGAGGAACGGATTATGTGCAGAGTAATAGCAGTATCAAATCAAAAGGGTGGAGTAGGTAAAACAGTATCATGTGTGAATCTTGGAATTGGATTGGCACAGGAAGGAAAAAAAGTACTTCTGATAGACGCTGATCCACAGGGAAGTCTTACAATCAGCCTGGGATATGAGGAGCCGGATGAAATGGAGTATTCTCTTGCAACACTGATGATGAACATTGTGAATGATGAAAAACTGAATATAGAAAAGACAATCTTACACCATAAGGAAGGCGTGGACCTTATCCCAGCTAACATTGAATTATCAGCAATAGAGGTGTCTTTGGTAAATGCCATGAGCAGGGAACTGATTCTGAGATCTATGGTAGACAGGCTGAGAGAATTTTATGATTACATCATAATCGATTGTATGGGTCTGCTATCTCCGAGACTGACAGCAGGAACACGGCAAGCGTGGCAAAGACGGCAAGGTTTTTATAGATACCTTAATGTTGCCGCCTTGCCTTGTTCCCTCATACCGACACCGTCCGATGATGAACAGTCACCGGGCATTTTTCATTTACAGGAGGATTTTGAATGAACAATACCGCAACCAACACCGCCACTTGCCCGACTGTCAGAAAGCAGATCGGAAAGACAACCTATATCGTCCGTGTGCATTTCAGCCAGACCGCAAAAGAGACGATGGAGGACAAAATCAAGCGTCTGCTCCGTGAGGAAGTCCGCAAAATGTGACTTCTTTTTGAATTTGATGAAAAAGTCCTTGACAATTTGTCTCTGGAAAGACGGCCAAGTCCATTCTGGTAAGCTGTGGTGCAAGACTGGCACCGTTTGATATCAAGGAACTCAGAGACCTGACAGCTTATGATGAGCTGGAACTGGACACATTGGGAGATGAGAAAACAGCCCTGTTCCTGATCATGTCAGATACAGATGGAACCTTTAACTTCCTGATTTCCATGATCTATACACAGATGTTCAATCTTCTGTGTGAGAAAGCGGATGATGTGTATGGTGGAAGATTACCGGTACATGTAAGATGTCTGATCGACGAGGCGGCGAATATCGGCCAGATACCGAACCTGGAGAAGCTGGTTGCAACAATCCGAAGCCGAGAAATATCAGCATGCCTGGTATTACAGGCCAAGTCGCAGCTGAAAGCGATTTATAAGGATAACGCTGATACGATCATCGGCAACATGGATTCACAGATTTTTCTTGGTGGTACGGAACAGACCACTTTGAAGGATCTGAATGCGATTCTGGGAAAAGAGACAATCGATATGTATAATACAGGCCAGTCTAAAGGATCCCAGGAAAGCTACAACATGAATTACCAGAAACTTGGTAAGGATCTTATGACAATGGATGAACTGGCGGTCATGGACGGCTCAAAATGTATTGTGCAGGTCCGTGGTGTAAGACCTTTCTTATCCGATAAATATGATCTGACGCAGCATCCGAATTACAAGCTGACAGCAGATTATGATAAGAGGAATTACTTTGATGTAGTAAAATTCCTCAGCCACAACTTAATACTGAAAGCAGATGACGAATACCAGGTCATCGATGTAACCGAGTAAAGAGCTCTTTCCATCCGGCGATAAAGGCCGGGAGGCAGGAGCTTTTACTATATTCCCGAATAGGAAATAAAAGAATTTCCAGATGGGGAGTAAATATGCGCGCATAGCCGGGATCACTGCAGGGAGACCGGCAGTAACTATAAACCGCCCTTTGGTCAGGGCAGAAGGAAAAAGTATATCACACATAAATCATTTAATGGAGGAATTTGAATTATGGCATTTTTTACAAGCGCAGTAGGAACCTTACAGACACTTGTTATCGCTCTTGGAGCCGGACTTGGAATCTGGGGAGCGATTAACCTTATGGAAGGCTACGGAAACGATAATCCCGGAGCGAATGCTCATGTACGGTAGAGAAGCACAAAGCAAAACAAGGATAGCCAGCCCTGCCACTATTCCGAAGTCAGGGGAACGCAATAGAAAAATTTATAGCTGTATGCTATACTTAATTAGCATTTGAACATATCAAGCTGACACAGCAATCTCTTTACTTGCCGTTAATGCGCGTCTACCAATAGTCCGCACAAAGCAAGAGTAGCGTAAAGGTATAAAAATTTCAAACTTCTTTGTAACGAAATTCCGATTTCTCCGTCTAACCTATGAAGCTGAAGGAGGTGATGACAAGTATGGACTATGAAAAGCTCTATAAAGCCTACTATTTACAGGTATACTCGTATACTATTTCTCTTGCCAAAAATCGTGAGATAGCAGAGGAAATCACGCAGAACACATTCTATAAGGCTGTTTCTACAACATCACAATTCAAAGGTAAGTCAGATGAATTGACATGGCTCTGCTCCATAGCAAAAAACCTTTACCATGATGAAATGCGAAGCCGTCAGCGAGTAGCTGATGTGAGTGAAATCAATGACTTGCCATCAAATGAAAATGTTGAGAACTCAGTTGCAGATTCTGACATGGCGTTCCGCATACACCTCGTTCTTCACCGTTTGGAAGAACCATACAAAGAAGTCTTTCAGCTTCGCGTATTCGGGGAACTATCTTTTTCACAAATCGCTGCAATTTTTGGAAAAACAGAATCATGGGCGAGAGTTACTTATCATCGTGCAAAGCTAAAAATTCAAGAAAGGATGGATGAAAAGCATGAGTAAACAATGCGATATTGTTCGAGATATTCTTCCGCTGTATGTTGACGGTGCTTGCAGCGAAGCAAGCGCAGAGATGGTAAAAGAGCATTTGAACGCCTGTGCTGACTGTAACGCAATTTATCAGAAATTGCTTTCTCACACGAGCGAAGATGTTCTTCACGAAGAAAGCGAAAGCGTTATTATGCGCCATGAGGCAAAAGAAAAGCAGAGAGGCAGAAAAAAGATAACGATTGCTGTTCTCGTTTCCATCGCTCTTTGTATCATTGCAATTTTTACAGCTCTCTTTCTGTTACCTATAAACATTGCTTATGAGCCTGTCAAAATCGACTTCCCATTTGAGGTTGAAGATGTCGAAAACGTTGAAATGTACCACTATGACGGAGTGCCTGCATCAGCAGAAAAGAAAGTAGTTGTTGCTGAAAATGATATAAAGACCCTGTATGATAAGTTCAAGGGCTTATCCCTAAAAGACAAAACGACTGAGGAAACTGCCGGAGCAGATGTGACCAGCTTTAGATTTAACCTCTCAGATGGAACAAGCTACGATTTGATTTACGCCTGCTATGGGGTTAAAAACGGCGAATTGAAGTCAGCAGCAGGCGGTTTTAAGTATTTCACAAGTGCGGATATCGGCTCTTATTGGAACAATTTGAATACGGAACTTGAGGCAATTCCTATCAATGAGAGTGAATTGCCGTGAGCAGATAGCAAACCCAGCCGAGCCTGTCAACGGTCAAGATGAACGGCGCAAATGCGCCGCCGTTGACAGCCCCGCCCGTCTTTGCTGTTCGGTAATCAAGAGGGCGACAGCACAAGATGCTGCCGCCCTCTGCCATTATTCAGAAAGGGGGATTTTCCATGACCGAACACGAAAAGTATCAAGAACATATCCGGCATACACACGATGCCTTTTGCAAGACTGTTATTCGCCACGCTGCCATAGACGCAGCCCGGAGCATACGGAGCCGCCGCAAGCGGGAAATCTCGCTTGAATATCTGATAGAAGAAAAACACTATCCATTCAGTACCACAGATAAATACTTTGCGGAGCAATCCGGCATGACCAGCTATCCGCTTTTCGTCTGTGGTCAGATGGTGCTTTTGGAAAGTCCAGAGCTTGCCGCAGCCCTGTCCGCACTATCACAGATGGAACAGGAAATCATTTTCTTGTACTACTTCCAACGATTGACGCATAGGGAGATTGGACGGAGATATGGACGGGCTGGCAACACAACCGGGCGGCGTATTCAGATGATTTTACGGCGGCTACGGGCAGAGTTGGAGGGTTTGTCCTATGAGCCAGATACTTCCCTATGAGACAATCGTTAAGGCAAGCGAGGGCGACCCGGAAGCTGTTGCCGCCGTCCTATCCCATTATGCGGGATATGTCCGCTCTTGTGCGAAAATGGACGGACAGATTAACACGGATGTGCAGGAGCATATCGTCAGGCAACTGATAGAAAGCCTGTTGAAGTTCCGCTTTGACCGCTAAACAGAAAAGTTGTATAATTAGAGCCTGACAAATTAAACTTCAATGAGGGTAGAGCAAATGGAACAGATTATCAATTATAGAGACATACCCACAGATAAAAGGATTGACATATTAAATGCTCTTGAGCGAATAGGTTTTTTTCCGGCATACGGCGGCGTGAGAACAATGCAGCAAATTATGGAAAAGTCAGTTCCAGGTTCAGGCCCACAATTCTATTTCGTTTTCCGTGAAAATGAGTTGATAGGGTACAATTTTCTCATTGGGGACACTAAGAAATATAAAGCGTTCCCATGGCTTGCTATTAGCAATATGGATGAGCAGAAGTTGACTGTTTGTGAAGAACTGATGAAAATACAAATTGCCTTTTTTGAAGATCTCGGAATGCAAAAGATAGCAGATCATTGCGTTAGGATTATGGAAGATTACAGAAAAGAAATTGGAAAGCGGAAAGAAAGCGATTGCAGATAAATTCCATTTGAAAAACGGCTGACAATTTAATACCGCCGCCCATCACAGCGGCAGATAAGCAGTAAATCTTGAAAAGGTTTACTGCTTTTTTTGCGCCCATTTTCAAAAATCTTTGGCAAACCACACCACCGGATTGTTGTAGGGAGCAGACAGGGAAAACAAAAAAATTTCCGCTGCATTTGCCAAAACGCACCCTTTTCACCGTTGTAGTGGTGAACAGCGGGCAGAACACGCCGCTGCAATCGCTATATTGGTGGAGCAAGCCAGTATATCCGCAAACCAGAGCCGCCGAGGAAAGCGGTAGTTTTTTAGAGCAAGATTCTACCACGGTGCCAAAATCCGCATATCTGCGGTTTTGCCCCCTTTGGTAAATCTTGTTGGGGAGTGCCTTCCCCAAACCCTGCTCATGCGCCCTGTCGGGCGAGAAAGGAGGTCAACGCTTGAAGAAAAAATACAACACGCCCCACCGCAGCCATGTGGTCAAAACCCGCATGACCGAGGAAGAATACGCCGACTTTACCGAGCGGCTGAAACACTATGACATGAGCCAAGCCGAATTTATCCGGCAAGCCATTACACGGGCGACCATTCGCCCCATCGTTACCGTTTCCCCGGTCAATGATGAACTGTTGTCCGCCGTTGGCAGGCTGACCGCCGAATACGGAAAAATCGGTGGCAACCTCAATCAGATTGCCCGCGCCCTCAACGAGTACGGCACACCATACAACGCCCTGTCCGTTGAAGTCCGCGCCGCCATTTCTGACCTTGCTACCTTGAAGTTTGAAGTCCTGCGAAAGGTAGGTGACGCTGTTGGCAACATTCAAACATATCAGCTCTAAAAATGCGGACTATGGCGCAGCCGAGCAGTACCTCACCTTTGAACATGACGAGTTTACCATGAAGCCCACCCTTGATGAAAACGGGCGGCTCATGCTCAGGGAGGACTATCGAATAGCCACGCTGAACTGCGGCGACGAGGATTTTGCCGTTGCCTGTATGCGCTCCAATCTCCGCTACGGCAAGAACCAGAAACGGGAGGACGTAAAGAGCCACCACTACATCATCAGCTTTGACCCACGGGACGGCCCGGACAACGGCTTGACCGTTGATCGGGCGCAGGAGCTGGGCGAGAAGTTCTGCGCCGAGCATTTCCCCGGACACCAGGCCCTTGTCTGCACCCACCCGGACGGACACAGCCACACCGAAAATATCCATGTGCATATCGTCATTAACAGTCTGCGGATTGCGGAGGTTCCCATGCTGCCCCACATGGACAGGCCAGCGGACAGGAAAGCAGGCTGCAAGCACCGCTGTACGGACGCAGCTATGAACTATCTGAAAGCCGAAGTCATGGAGATGTGCCACAGCGAGGGGCTTTACCAGATAGACCTTTTGAACGGCAGCAAAGAACGCATTACCGAGCGTGAGTATTGGGCGCAGAAGAAAGGACAGGCTGCCCTTGACAGAGCCAACGCCCCTATTGCTGCGGACGGTATCGCGCCCCGGCAGACCAAGTTTGAAACGGATAAGGCGAAGCTGCGCCGGACTATCCGGGAAGCCCTTGCCGCTGCTTCCGGCTTTGATGAGTTTGCCGCCCTGCTTCTCCGGCATGGTGTGACCGTCAAGGAGAGCCGGGGGCGGCTAAGTTACCTCACGCCGGACAGGACGAAGCCAATTACCGCCCGGAAGCTGGGGGACGATTTTGACCGGGCTGCTGTCCTCTCCGTTTTGGAGCAGAACGCCGCCAGAGCCGCCGAAAAACCCGCAGCCATAGCGGAATACCCCGGCAGTATCAAAGACCGCTTACGGACGAAAAAAGAAGCGAAAAACGCCCCGAACAATGACGCTGTACAGCGCATGGTAGACATAGCCGCCAAGCGAGCCGAGGGGAAAGGACGGGGCTATGAGAAGTGGGCGACCATGCACAACCTCAAACAGATGTCGGCTACCCTCATGCTCTACCAGCAGTATGGCTTTTCTTCCCCGGACGAGCTGGACGCTGCCATTTCCGCAGCCAACACCGCCACGCAGGAGAGCCTTGCCGGACTGAAAGGGCTGGAAGCCGCTATCCGGGAGAAAAAGGAATTGCAGCGCAACCTTTTGGGCTATATCGGCACGAAGCCCGCCCGTGACGGTCTGAAAGCGCAGAAATCGGAGAAAGCCCGGAGAGCCTACCGGGAACAGCACGAAAGCGATTTTATCATAGCGGACACAGCCGCCCGTTATTTCCGGGAGCATGGAATAACCAAGCTGCCAGCCAGCAAAGCCCTGCAAAGGGAGATTGAGCAGCTTACCGTCCAGAAGAACGCCGGATATAACGACTACCGGGAGAAACGCCAGCGGGCGCAGGAGCTTCAGACAGTCAGACGCAATATCGACCAGATTTTAAGGGGCGCACCGAGCCAGCAGAAAAAGCGTGAACAGGAGCGTTAAAGACAACTCCTGATATACGATACGGCCGGCACCCATATTCATATGACCTACCTCAGAGTTACCCATCTGACCTTCGGGAAGACCTACTGCCATACCGCTGGCATTACCATGTACAAAAGGATACTCCTTCATCAGGGAGTCCATTACAGGGGTATTGGCCTGTGCTACGGCGTTGCCCTCTACCTTATCATTCAATCCATAACCATCCAGGATCATTAATACAACCGGTTTCTTTCTCATCGATCGTTCCTCCATTTTTACTTTTGATTATAATAAATTACCAGTACGGCTCCGGAAAATGGTCTGCGTCCCGGATCCGTTCTGAAAGCTTACATTACGTCCACCGAGATTATACACTGAAAACGACGGATGCGCAATAGTAACCGCTGATTTCTTGATCTGCATCTTTGGGCGTTTTTTCTGCAAATCATCCGGATTTACTTGTATTTTTCCTGCATATGCGCTACAATATCCCTTAAAATCTCATTTGGGAAAAGGGGATATCTTATGGTTACATTATTGGCAAAATTATTTATCAGGGATCATGAAAACGTCACGGATTCCGGCGTTCGCCAGGCATATGGAATGCTCTGCGGTATCGTCGGGATTTTTTTCAACCTGATCCTGTTCACTGCCAAGGCTCTGGCAGGCTTTTTCAGTCATTCCATCGCCATCACGGCGGATGCATTCAACAACCTGTCGGATGCAGCATCCTCCATCATTACGCTGGCAGGCTTCAAAATGGCGGGACAGAAGCCGGACTCTGACCATCCCTTCGGACACGGACGGATCGAATATATCTCCGGGCTGTTAGTCTCTATTTTAATCGTGCTCATGGGCTTCGAACTGGTAAAAAGCTCTGTAAGTAAGATTTTCCATCCGGAAGTTCCTGACTACTCCCCTGTCATTATCGGCATCCTGGTATTTTCGATCCTGGTAAAGTGCTATATGGCTCTATATAACCGCAGCATCGGTTCCCGGATCGGTTCTGTGGCAATGAAGGCTACCGCCATTGACAGTTTGAGCGATATGATAGCAACCACCGTGGTTCTCATCGGCACTATCGTCTCCGCCGCCTCGGGCATCATTATCGACGGTTACTGTGGTGTGCTGGTGGGTATGTTCATCCTGTACTCCGGATTTGTCGCAGCCAAAGACACGATCAGTCCCCTGCTTGGGCAGCCCCCCGAGCCTGAACTGGTACAGCAGATTAACGACATCGTTCTCTCTTATGATGATGTCACCGGGATTCACGATCTGATCGTGCATAATTACGGCCCCGGAAAGACTCTGATCTCTCTGCATGCGGAGGTTCCTGCCGACGGTAATATTCTGACCCTGCACGATACGATCGATACCATAGAGCATGAACTGCGCAGCAAATTAAACTGTAACGCTGTGATCCACATGGATCCCGTCAGCACCAATGACCCCGAGACACTGTCCCTGAAAGCAGAGGTAAAAGCTTATCTGGATCAGATCGATCCAAAACTCAGCATGCATGATTTCCGCATCGTCAAGGGACTGACCCACACGAACCTCATTTTTGACATCGTAGTCCCCTATGATTATC
>OGUA01000126.1_pt1 | contig 54326 bp, 95 predicted proteins | sample 1573691 | NCBI WGS metagenome assembly OGUA01 (sample SAMEA2581925, study PRJEB24529) | metagenome | biome: Human gut stool | place: China | collected 2011 | reverse complement strand
GTAAGGGGAGCATATTTTACACGCAAACCCAATTTTTAAACTTTTCAAGATTATTTGACTTGAATTTTTGAAAATCATTATATATTTTCATTAATTATGTTATTTTTATAGTAAATAGTATTCAAATAGTAAACTAAAGGGGGTTATATTGTGACAAAAGAAGAATTGAAAGAGATATTTAAAGGCATAGATGAAACAAAACAAAAAGTATTAGAAACTATGTATGATGATTTTCTTTTTGAGATTGAACAATTGGAGCAATTAAAACCCCAATTACAAAAAATAGGTGTACCAAAAAATAAAGGACAAGCTGAACAAAAGAAATATCTTCAAAAAGAGTATAGTGACTTATCACAAAGGCATGATAGCAAAATTAAAATCATGCTTTCTCAATTAAATAAAGAAGATACAAGCGAAGCTGATTTATTATTGGAGAAATTAAGTAAGATATGATTAATTACAAGAAAACTAAAGATACTTGGTTAGAGACCTATTGGGAATGTATTCAAAAAGGATATATCTATTTGAATGATGAAAAAGTACCTTTTATCGTTGGTGATGAAATGAGGTTAGAGGTTAATAAATTAATCAATGATCTACAAGATGAAAGGTACTATTATGTTACAAAAGAAAGTGATAGAAGAATTAAGTTTAAAGAAACTCTATGCTTACAAAGTAAAAAACCTTACTTTATGAAACCATTAGAATTAATGCTACACCAAAAAGCATTTTGGGAAGTTGTCTATGGTTTCAAAATGAAAGATACAGGATTAAGAAGATTTACGGAAGTGTTAGAGGTAATTGGACGAAAAAACGGAAAATCTACCGACATGGCAAGTGATGGAATGTTTGACTTGTTTCTTGGTGAGGGTGGAGAAGATATAGTATGTTGTTCAAATGACGATAAACAAGCCAATTTGATATGGAAAGAAATTGGGGGTATGCGTTCTAGGTTAGATACTAAAAACGTTCTTACAAGGCAAAATTTAGTTGAAATAAGAAACGATACAAAGAACGTTACCATTTTTAAATTAAGTGCAAAGACTCAAAACAAGGACGGAAGAAATATAGATAAAACTTATTATGATGAAATGCACGATAGTAGAGATGATGAAATCTATATGGCTTGTTGGGAGTCAATGTCCGTTAAAGATGAACCATTATTAATAACTTGTACAACCGAGGGATTTTTAAATGATATGCTTATGGACGAGAAAATGAAATATGCTAGAGGTGTCTTATATGATGAAATAGATGATATTCATTTCTTGCCTTGGTTGTTTACACAAGATAGCGAGGTTGAGATATTTAAAGATAGGTGGACTTGGTGCAAAGCTAACCCTAGTTTGATATATGGAGTTAAGAAATGGTCTTTCATTGAAAAGAACATGACAAAAGCAAAGCATAGTAAATCTTCAAGAGTGCATATGCTTTGTAAAGATTTCAATATCAAACAAAATAGTGCCGAAGCGTGGCTATTTGATAGTGATTATAAATACGAACAAACGCATTTAACATTAGAGGACTTTAGAAATGGTTATGCTTTTGCTGGTGTCGATTTATCACAAACAACTGACTTAACTTGTGCAACTATTATGTTAATGAGACCTAATGACGATAACAAATATTTCTTTACTAAATACTTTATACCCGAAACCAAACTTGATAGCGATAAAGAGGGTGGAGCAAAATATAGAGAATGGGTAAATCAAGGAATTTGTGAAGTACATGAGGGAGGACAAGTTATATTATCTAAAGTAGCTGAATGGTACAAAGATTTATATGATCAATACAAAATTATAGTTTTTAAATTAGGATATGACCAAAGGTTTGCAACGGACTTTTTAAATACAATGCAATCATATGGTTATGGAAATAAGAAAAATGAAACTTGTGAAATGATTAATCAAAGTAAATTTGTCATGAGTACACCAATGAAGCATGTAGAAGCTGATTTAAAAGGTCAATTAATACATGGTTTAAATGATATGGATAATTGGTGTTTAGGCAATACAGCTTTAGAAATTGATGGTAGAGAGTTAATAATGCCTATCAAGATGAAAACCGACAAGCGAATTGATGGAGCGGTAGCAATTGTTATTACTTATGCAATATTTGAAAGATATAAGAGTGAATACTTAAAATTAATAGGAGGTGCATAAAATGGGTTGGTTGCAAAAATTACAAAACAAAGCTATAAATAAAGTTTTCTATTGGGCAAATAGCGTTAACGGAACACCTAGCTTTAGCCAATTTGGAAATAACATCATGAATGATGAAACAGTATTTACAATTACAAATAGAATTTTAGATGAATATTCTAAAATGAACCCTAGACATATTAGGATTGTAAAAGGAAAACAAGTTGATGTTACTAATAATAACCTCAATGAGATTTTAAAAAATCCTAATAATCTAATGACACAAAGTGATTTTTTAAGAAAGTGTGCATGGTTACGAGAAACATATAAAAATTGCTTTATCTATCCAACGTATGATTTATATTACAATCCTACAAACGGAAGAACTAAAAAAGTATATAAAGCGTTATATCCATTGCAACCAGCACAAGTTGATTTCTATGAAGATGATCTAGGAATTATCTATGTTGATTTTACTTTTATGAATGGAGAACATTCAGGAAAGATAAGATATGATGAAGTCATTCATTGGAGAAAAGAATTTGGTGAAAATGAATATATGGGTGGAGATATTAACGGAACAGCCAATAACACAGCCTTATTAAAACACCTACAAGAGAATGATAAATTGTTACAAGCAACATTTAAATCTATTGAGGGAAGTTTAAGAATAAATGGTATCTTAAAATTAAATGGTTACATCAATAAAGAAAATGGCGAAAAAGAAAGAAAAGAATTTGAGAAAAAGCTAGAAACTAATCAAAGTGGAATTTTAAGTTTAGATAATGGAGGGGAATATACACCTATTCCATACTATGGTAAAAACGTATCTAAAGACATTTTAAAATTCTTTGATGATAAAATTCGTAGACATTATGGAGTTAGTGAAGCTATTTTAGATGGTGACTATACAGCCGAACAAAAAGAAGCATTTTATGAAACTGTACTAGAAAGTGGTGCTATTTCTTTAGGACAAGCATTTGAAAGAGTATTATTAACACCATTTGAACGATCAAACGGAAACACTATTATTTGTTATACAAGTGAAATTCAAATGATGAGCGCTCAAAACAAAATTAAAATAGCTGAATTGTTATTACCTGTTGGTGGTGTTAATACAAATACTATTTTAAGTTGGTTTGGTGAACCTCCTGTTGAGGGTGGAGATGAATATTATATGTCATTGAATTGGGTTAAAAAGTCTATTGCTGATGAATACCAACTATCAAAGTACAATGATAATGCTTCATATAGTCAACAAAATAATGAAAATATTGTTAAAAATGAAAACAATACATGATATAATGTTATTGTGAAATAGTATTGTGTTGTATGTACGCAAGGTTACATATTTAGATATAAAAATGATGTTGAGGAGGTGCGAACAATGGATAAATCTAAAAAAGATTTTAAAGATAAAAAAGAAATGCGATTAATGGAATTAAGAGCGGTTGACAATGAAGAAAATAAAATGATCGTAGAGGGTTATGCGGTACGTTTTAATGAAACAACTTTAATTGGTGATGAAGAATGGGGTTGGTATGAAGTTATCGACCCACAAGCTTTAAATAAAGCCAATATGAAAGATGTTCCTTTGAAATATCAACATGGAGATACTAAAGGAGTATTAGCAAGAACAAGAAATAAAAGCTTAACTCTTACTGTTGATAATCAAGGGTTAAAGATTAGAGCCGAATTGATTGATACGCAAGACAATATAGATATTTATAAATCTATTAAAGCTGGATTGTTATATCAAATGTCTTTTGCTTTTGATGTAGTGGCTGAAGAAATTGATAGAAGTACAAAACCTGTAACTAGAAAAATTAAAGAAATTGGTACTTTATATGATGTTAGCGTTGTGGATTTTGGAGCATATCCTACAACTAGCATATACGCAAGAAGCAAAGAAATTGTTGGAGAACAATTAAGAGCCTTGCAAACATCTTTGGATAAAGATGAAAAAGAAACATTGGATAATGTTGAAGAAAGAAAAAAATTAGAATTAGAAAAATTAAAAGCAAAAATTAGAGGAGGACTATTTTAATGAAAGATTTTTTAAAAAAGCTTATTCAAAGAAAAAAAGATGAACAAGCAAAATTAAATAAGCGCATGGATGAAAGCGAAGATATTAAAGAAGTTCGTTCTATTGGTGAAACATTAAAAACAATTGCTCAAGAAATTGCCGAAGCGGAAGCACAATTACAAGCAATTGAAAATGAACCAAAAGACGAACCACAAGAAGAAAAAAAAGATGATGAAGCTAGAGCTGATGATAATTTAGACCCTAACGAAGAAGAACCAACAAATGAAAATGTTGAACGTTCAAAAGACTATGTAAAAGTTGGTGGAACTGACATTAGACATATGGCAACTACAAATTTAAGAGGAGGTAACCAAATGGATAAAGAAGAACGTGAAGCACAAAACAAAGAAAGAGAAGAACGTGCAAAAGCCTTAAAAGAGGGTAGAGCGGTTACTGTTGCAAGTGACAACATTTTATTACCTAAACACCAATCAAATGAATTAGCAACAGTACCATTTAGACAAGTTTCTACTTTCTATGATTTAACTAAAGTAAGAAATTTACAAGGTGGTGAGTCATACGAAGCACCATTTACTAAATCATATGGTACAGGTGGTTTAACTGAAGAGGGTACAGCATATACGGAAGCCGAACCTGAATTTGGAACAGCTAAAATTAACAAAGTTAAAGTTACAGCTTATGCCGAATTTAGCGAAGAATTAGAAAGATTACCAAACGCTAATTATGAAGCTGAAATTAGAAAAGGTGTAGAAGTTGCACTTAAAAAGAAAATGGCACAACAACAAATTGGTGGAACAGGAGAAAGTAATACATTTATTGGTATCACATCAACAAATGCCGACAATACAGCAGTATTAGCTAGTGATGATATGGAACTTTCAAAAATCGACCAAGATACATTAAATAAAATCATTTTCGCATATGGTGGAGACGAAGAAGTTGAACAAAAAGGAGTATTAATTTTAAATAAAGCTGATTTATTAGCGTTCTCATTAGTTAAAAATGATATTGGAGATCATGCTTATAAAATTGATTTAGCTAACCAAACAATTAATACAGTACCTTATGTTATCAACTCAAATTTAACATCATTAGATAAAGCAACAAAAGGACAATACAGCATGATTTATGGTATTCCACAATACTATGAAACAGCTATTTTCTCACCTGTTGAAATCAAAAAATCTTATGATTACAAATTTAAAGATGGTATGATTGCTTATCGTGCTAGTGTATTTGCTGGTGGTAACACAACAGCTTATAGAGGGTTCATGAGAGTTAAAAAAGGTGACCCAACAATTTAATGAAAGGAGGTAGTACCAATGGAAGAACAAGAATTATTAGACAAATGTAAGAAAGGTTTAGGGATAACAGGAACATATCAAGACGATACTTTAAAAATTTATATTGATGAAGTAAAAGAGTATATGTTGGGTGCTGGTGTTCCTGAACAAATTGTCAATAGTAAAAAGGCTGTTGGTACTATCATTCGTGGAGTTAGTGATTTATGGGATTATGGAAGCGGAAATACTTCCTTATCCCCATATTTCTATGAACGTGTAAACCAATTAAGAGTAGGTGTTGACAATGTATAGACCTAATGAAATAGACGATATGAAAATACCTATCAAGGTTTACAAAAGAAAAAAAGTATATGTATTAGGAAAACCAAAATTTGAGAATGTAGAAATAAATGACCCTATAGTCATGTGTAATTTTAAATCATATGGTGGAACTGAAAGAGAAGATAACGGAATGATCGTTATTAGAGATACAGCAACTGTTACAACATGGTTTAGACCTGACATTACTAGTGATTGTGTTATTGAACATTTACAAACAGGTAAATTTTACGAAGTACAAAACGAGCCTGAAAACTTTGGAATGAGAAACCAATATATGCAATTTAGAGTTGAAAGGATAAACCCAAATGTCTAAAAGCGTATGTGACATAAAATTTTATGGCTTTGATGAATTAGCGAAAAGAGTTGATGTAGCCGATAATGTTTTGAAAAGAGCAATAGAGGATTGCATGAAGAAAAGCGCTGAATTGCCAAAGAGAGATATGTTAGATTTTATGGCTAAACATAAAGTAACAGGAGTAACGGAAAGAAGTTTCAAAGATTTAGATATTACATGGAAAGGGAATGTATGTACAGGTGCAATAGGTTTTGATATACCAAGTGGAGGTTTACCAGCGGTATTTTTAGATAAAGGCACACCAAAAATAAGACCTAAATATTTTATCTATTATGCTGTTACTAATAACGCTAGGGAAATTGAAAAAATGCAAAGAGAAACATTAAAAAAGATATTGGGAGGTTAGATGATATGAATGAAGAACTAGTTAATTTGTTGAGTACGTTTGGTTATCCTGTTATTCAACAAGGAAGCATGGGAGAAGATGAAGCTTACCCTGATAGCTTGTTTACATTCTATAACATTGATACACCTGATGATGGTTTCTATGACAATAACCCTACACGTTCCGTTTGGACATATTACATATATTTTTATAGCAATGACCCTTTATTAGTTAACACTAAATTAAGGGAAGCAACTGATTTATTAAGAAAAAATAAATGGATTGTAAATCAAAGAAATGGCTATGACATTGAAAGTGATGTTGATACACATAGCGGTAGATATACAACTGTTTATTATATAAAGGAGGATTAAGCAAATGGCTGAAAAAGGATATACTGAATTTCAAGGGGTAGATAAAGTATGGATTGCGGAAGTTACCGAAGATAGTGATGATAATTACACTTGCGGAACACCTGAACATTTAATTCCAGCAGGTGAATTAAGCACAACTTCAAATACTGATAAAGCAACAAAATATTATGACAATATTCCTTTCTTGGTTGTAGCTAGTGAGGGTTCAACTGATTTGACATTAACTTGTCCTGTTTTACCTCTAGAAATGCAATCAAAAATTACAGGGAAATATTATGATGAAGCAACAGGAGCATTAATGGATAGTGGTCAACCTATTGTTAAATATTTTGCTTTAATGTATAGAGAAAGATTTTTAGATGGTACTTATAGATATGTTGTTAGACATAAAACTTCAATCTCATTAAATGATCAATCAAATAAATCATTAGATGACTCAACTGACTCAAACGGTATGGAGTTAGCTATTTCATCAATTACAACACAACACGTATTTACAAAAACAGGCACAGTAAGTAAAGCAATGATTGTTGATGAAAGAGATGGAAAAGCTGATGTATCTAAATGGTATACAGCAGTTGAAACACCTGATACTTTAAAAGCTAAAAACCCATCAGTGTAATTATTCAAATAGTAAATTAAGAGGATAGCTGGAATATAAATTCCTCTATCTTCTTTTTATATAAAAGGAGAGAAAAGAAATGGAATTAGTATTAAATATCTATTCAAGAGAAAGAGACGAAAACGGAAATAGAATTATCTCAAAAACATACAAAGCAAATGATTATGAATTGTTGTATGGAGTGGTTGAAGATGTATTAAATTTATTTGACCCTAACGTGTTAAAAGATGAAGAAAAATTACTTGATATTATCCAAAGTGCAAGAAATGAAGTTAACGATCTATTAAAAGATATTTTCTTTGGAATTAGTGATGAAGAATTAAGATGTACAACATTAAATGAAATCATTGAAGTAGTAGTTAATGTCTTGAAATATTCAATCGTTGGAATTGTTGGTAAGGCAAAAAACGTAGTGAGGGGTTAGAAGATAAGACCCCAACCTATCAAAAATTATTTGAAATGACCCTAGTATTATGCGAAAAGTTTCCATCTTTAAACCCTATATCTATAAGGCAAACAAGAGCAAAGGAAATGTTTAAATTGATACAAAGGTTAAACGATAGTACAAAACCAAAAGCCAAACCAAGAAAAAGGGTTACGGCTGATAATTCATATTGGTAAAAGTGAGGTGATAGTATGCCAAAGAATGAAAATAAAGTAGGTGCTTTGTTTGAATTTAATATTGATGAATTAAAGCAAGGTTTAAAAGAAGCAAAGCAAAGTATCTCACTTACTACAAGTGAATTTCAAAAATCTACAGCAGGTTTAAGTAATTGGGCGAAAACTAGTGATGGATTAGGTAAAAAGATAAATGAATTATCTTCAAACATGGCACATCAAGAATATGTTATTGCCAATCTAAAAGAACAATATAGACGAGTAGCCGAAGAGCAAGGGGAAAACAGCGAAGAAGCTACAAAGCTATTAATTCAAATAAATAAAGCCGAAGCTACTTACAATAAAATGGGTAGTCAATTACAAGATTATCAAAGCAAATTATCACGAGTGCAGGCCAGTGAAAAGGGTGTAAGTGATGAATTAGCAAAAACAAGTAATGTAGCTGACAAGGCAACAAAAGAATTTCAAGAAGCTACTAAAGGTATGATTGATTGGAAAAGCAATAGCGAGGGTTTAAGCGCAAAACTTAAACAATTAAATACAATCATTCCTGAACAATCTAACCTTGTAAAAAATCTAGAAAAAAGATATGAGGATTTAGTAAACTCACAAGACTATACCGAAGAAGAAGCCAAAGCATTACAAAGCGAATGGCAAAAGCAAAAAGGAGTATTAAACAGTTTAGAAAATGATGTTAATAAATACTCAAAAGAACTTGATAAACTAGAGGGAAATACAAAAGAAGTAGATAACGCTACAAGTGATTTAAATGATGGTTTTACAGTCGCTAAAGGTGTTATGGCTAATCTAGTAGCCGAGGGAATTAAACAAGTTATAAGTGGATTTAAAGACCTTATAGTTGATGTTGCGAAGTTTTCGGTTGAATATGATAAAGCTATGAATAGCTTTCAAGCAAAAACAGGTGTTTCCGCTAAAGCTATGGAGCAATTCAAAGGCGAAATAGAGGACTTGTATAAAAATAATTATGGTGAGTCTATTGAAGATGTTGGAGACGCAATGGCTGTTGTTGCTCAACAATCAAAAGAAGTAGACCCATCTAAAATCAAAGATTTAGCAAAGAACGCTATTTTATTAAGAGATACATTTGATTTTGATGTAAATGAAAGTATTAGAAGTGCAAATATGCTTATTGATCAATTCGGTATTTCAGGAGATGAAGCATATACATTAATTGCACAAGGGGCGCAAAAAGGACTTGATAAAAACGGTGACTTACTAGACACAATAAACGAGTATGCAGTTCACTATAAACAATTAGGCTATACGAGTGAAGAGTTCTTTAATTCATTAATCAATGGTTCAGCAAGTGGAACATTCAGCGTTGACAAATTAGGGGACGCTATGAAAGAGTTTGGTATTCGTGCAAAAGATACAGCAAACTCAACAACCGAGGGATTTGAATTAATTGGTTTAGACGCTGATAAAATGCGTGATAAATTCTCAAAAGGTGGACAAACAGCAAGAAAAGCAACCGAAGAAACATTAAAAGCATTATTCAATCTTGATGATCAAGTCAAACAAAACCAAGCAGGTGTAGACCTCTTTGGTACTATGTGGGAAGATTTGGGGATTGATGGAGTAAAAGCTTTAATGAATGTAAATGGTGAAGCTAGTACAACAGCCGATACCTTAAAGAAAATTGATGAAGTAAAATATGATGATTTAGGAAGTCAATTTACTCAAATAGGTAGAGGTATCAAAACTAATTTAGTTCAACCAATTTCACAAAATGCAACACCTGTATTAAAGGAATTTCTAAAAGAAGCAAGTAACAGTAGTGAATTAAAAGAATTTGGTCAAGATTTAGTAGATGTAGCAAGTGGTGCTATTGAGTTAGGAGTTAAGGCTTTACCAACTGTAGCCAGTGTATTAAAAACATTAACACCTTTAATTCTTGCTGGTGGTAGTGCTTTATTAATCTATAACACATATACCAAAACAACCGCAATGCTTACAAAAGGAGCAACGATAGCAACAACAGCTTACAATACTGTTATGGGATTGTTCAAAGTTGCTACAACAACAGCGACAACAGCCACAGTTGCACAAACAGTTGCACAAACAGGCTTAAATACAGCTATGAAAATGAACCCTGTAGGATTAGTCTTATCATTAGTAACAGCTTTAGGAGTTGGTTTATTTGCTTTATCTAAATCAACCGAAGATTATACAGGAGTTCAAAATAAAGAGATTGAAAAGACCAAAGAAAGCATTAAGGAAATAAAAGAAGAAATTAATGCAAGACAAGAAGTAATTGATAAGCAAAAAGAACAAATAAGTTCTAACATGGCTGAAATGGACAACGTATCTAATTTAAACAATGAGTTGAAATCATTAGTTGATGAAAACGGAAGAGTTAAAAAGGGATATGAAAATCGTGTTCAATTTATCCTCAATGAGTTATCAAATGCTACAGGTGTAGAAATTTCTTTAATTGATGGTCAAATTAAGAATTATCAAGACTTACAAAAAGAAATTGATAATACTGTATTAAAGAAAAAAGCTGAATTGATTTTAAGCGCACAAGAAGAAGCATATACACAAGCTATCGAAAATCGTACAAAAGCTATTGATAAACAACGTCAATTCCAACAAGAATTAACTAAAAGTGAAAATGAATTAAAAAAAGCTAAAGAAGAATATGATAAGGTTTTAGCTGACCCATACGCAACTGAATTAGATTTAAGTATGGCAAGGTCAAGAATGGAAACAGCCACAACTGAAAAAGCCACAAAAGAAAAGCAATACAACGATCAAAAGACTATTGTTGATGGCTACTATAAAGACATTGCTACTTATGAACAAAACGCTACATTGTTAGCAAGTGATAATGCCGAAGATTGGAAAAAAGTAATTGATAGCGTATCACAAGGTTATAAAGACGGAAAAAATGATATTGAACTTACTTTAACTGAACAAATTCAAAACCAACAATTAGCAGTTCAAGCAAATAAAAAGTTGTTAAATCAAGATGTTAAAAATGGAAAAGACGCAAACGATAGCAAGTACAAAGCACAAGTTGAAGCAGGTCAAAAACGATTAGAAGAATTAGCAAATGAATTAGTTACTCAAACATCAATAATCAATGAAAATTCACCTGATGTTGTTAATGCTTGGAAATCTATGGCTACTGATAGTGAAGAAACATTTAATAATATCATTAGTAAGTTACCACCTGATTTACAATCTACTATTAAAAACATGGTCTATACTGTTGATACTGACGGAGACGGAGTAAAAGACAGCTTTGATACAGTAGCAAAAGATAGTGTTGATAAAGTAGCAAATAAAAAAGGTAACTTTAGTAGCGCTATGAAAGGCAATGTCGATAGTGTTAAAAGCGCTGTTGACAGTAATAAACTTTCGGTAACAGGAGCGGTTGAAACTTTAGCTAATGACTCGGTAAAAAAACTTGATAAAGAAGCCGAAGCGGAAACAGCAGGTAAAAACTTTGTTAGAGGTGCAAAAAAAGGTATTGATAACAAGCAAGAACAAGAAAGCTTGTTAAGTAAAGTTGCTGGATTAGGTTCTAGTATTGTTAAATGGTTCAATAATGCTATTGGTAACCATTCACCATCACATATAGCTAGAAAATCATTGATCTATTTCTTAAAAGGTGGAGAATTAGGTTTAAAAGATGAACAAAACACATTGTTAAATGATGTTAAAAATCTAGGTAGCAAATTAGTTGGTACATTTAATGGAGAATTAGAAAACGCTATGAGTGAAATGAATACAAGTGTAAATGGAAGCATTAATACTTTAACTAATAGTGATGGTCAATATGTAGGAGGTAGACAAGCTACACAAGTAATTAATAATTTCTATCAAACTAATAACTCACCAAAAGCATTAAATAGATTAGAAATCTATAGACAAACTAGAAATTTACAAAAAATGTATAGCAAGTAAGGAGGGGTATAATGTTAAAGTGTATTATTGAAAACGCAAAAGGCGATAAATTGGAATTTAATGATGAAACAAAATACCAATTATATGAAGTTGATGGATTATACCCTCCTAATGCTTCTATATCTTCATCTAGTAATGTTGGTGATGGCTCAATCATTACAAACGCTAGAGTACCATCAAGAAACATTGTTCTTTATATAGCTATAAATGGAAATGTTGAAGTCAATAGACTTAATCTATACCAATATGCACAAGTAGGAAAATATATAAAAATGTATTTTTCAAACAACAGCAAAAATGTATGGATTGAGGGAAGAGTTGAAACAATAGAAACAAGTATGTTTAGCAATAAACAAGTTTGCCAAATTTCAGCTATTTGTCCTGACCCATTCTTTAAAGATTTACAAGAAACAATCAACAGTATTAATACAATTGACAATAGATTTTATTTTCCTTTCTATACTGTTGAACCTATTCCATTTAGCGTATATGAAACTATTCAAATACTAAACTTAATCAATGATGGGAATATTAAATGCGGTATGGAAATTGATATATACGCAAGGGGTACAATCGTAAACCCTATTGTATATAATCGTGAAACACAAGAATTTATAGGCTTTGGATGTGAAGAAAGACCATTTACAATGATTAATGGTGATAGAATTATTATCACAACTCAAACCAACAATAAAAAAGTTAAATTGATTAGAAACGCACAAGAAACTAACATTTTCAATTCATTAAAACCTAACAGTACATTTTTACAGCTAGATAGTGGAGATAATACTTTTACTTATTCGGCTGATGATGGAAATGAATATATTGATATTAAATTTAAACATTATTCACAATATGAGGGTATTTAATTATGCAAGTTATATTAGCTAAAAGTAATTTTGAAAGAATAGGTTTAATTGAAAATGCTAGTGTTATATGGAATGATCGTTTTTATGAAAGTGGAGAGTATGAGTTATATATGCCTATTACACAAGAACATTTGGAATTATTATTTCAATCTCTTTATGTAATAAGAGATGATAATACTAATAACATTGGAGTTATACAAGATGTTACATTATCACATGATAGCGATAATGGAGACAACATAAAAGTAACAGGTAAATTTGCAAGTGGTTATTATATATCAAAAAGAGTTGTAAATAGTCAAACAATCATTTACAACACGATACCTAATATCATAAGAGGACTTGTTGACCAAAACTTAATAAATCCAAGTGAAAAAAGTAGAAAAATTGATAAAATAGTATTAGGTGCAAGACCTGATACATTTACAACTAATGTAAGTATGCAAGTTACAGGAGATAACGTATATGATAAGGTTGTTGAAATTTGTAAAGCGTATGAAATAGGCTTAAAAATGCCACTCAAAAACAATAAATTATATTTAGATTTATACCAAGGCACAAATAGATCATACGCTCAATATGATAATCCCTTTGTAGTATTTAGTGATGATTATGATAATCTTGATAACGTTGAATATACAAAAACAACAAGTGAAGTTATTAATTTTGCTTATGTTGCTGGTGAGGGAGAGGGAAGTGCAAGAAAGATTGTAACAGCCTTTAATGGTAATGAGCCAACAGGAGAAGAAAGAAATGAAATTTGGGTAGACCAAAGAAATATGAGTTCAAATGATGGTGAAATTACTAATGAAGAACTAACCGAACAAATGAGATTGCAAGGGTTAGAAGAACTTAAAACATTTACTGAAAATTTTAGTGGTGATTTGTTAGATACATTAGGCTATGAATATAATAAAGATTTCTTTTTAGGCGATATAGTAACTGTACAAATGAAAAGATGGCAAGGTTTATACGCTAATGTAAGAATTATTGAAGTAACTGAAAGTGAAGATGAAAACGGAAAGGTATTAAGTTTCACGTTTGAAATTTAGGAGGTGCAAAAAATGGCTATAGAATTAGCAAGTGGATTTTTTAATGCAATAATGCAAGATGGAGTACCTGATAGAACTTATAATTGTGATGATTTAAATGAGTTTCTAAAAGGCTTGGTAAGTGAAAATGGTATTTATGCGGAGGTTTCAAGTGCTTGTCAAGTAGTGGCAAGTAGTGGAATGAATGTTGTTGTAAAAACAGGTAAAGGGCAAATAGGCTTTAATTGGTTTGAAATCGAAAGTGATACAACATTAGTGATTGAAAGTAGTGACGTTATTTTAAATCGTATTGATAGAGTTGTTATTCAAAGAAATTTAACTAATAGAAATACAATTTTATACATCAAAAAAGGTACGTTAGCATCAAACCCAACACCACCAGCATTAACGAGAAATGAAACTGTTTATGAAATTGCGTTAGCTGATATTTTAGTATCAAAAAATATTAGTACAATCACAACAACTTTAATTACTGACCAACGCTCAAATAATAGTGTTTGTGGTTGGATTGTAGGCTTGATTGAACAATTTGATACAACAACATTATTTAATCAATACCAAACAGCACAAGACAATTTTATAAACAATCAAACACAAAGCTTTGAAGATTGGTATGATACCCAAACACAAAACTTTAATAATTGGTTTAATAGCATTAAAGATGAAGTAAAAGCAACAAGTTTATATAGAGAATATCGTTCATTATATGCAACAGTAAATGCAAATGAACAAGATATTTCAATTCCATCTAATATATTATTTGATAACAACGGACTAGATGTATTAGAAGTTATTATTAATGGTTTAGTAGCAAATGACAATCAATATAGTATTAGTGATGATGGAACTAGTATTCATTTAACTAGTCCTTTAAGCGTTATTGGTACTAGAGTTGAGTTTGTAAATAAAAAGTCGGTTGAGGGTACAGTAGCTGAAAGTACAGTGTTAAGAGTTGAAGCATTAGAAAAGAAAGTAAATGATAATTACAATTGTTGTTATGACGCAACAGGGCAAAACGATAACGTTAAACTATCTAATATGGTTCAAGACTTCTTACAAGGGGTTGGAAACTATGCAGGTGTTCAAGATACATCTTGCCTTTATATTAAAGTTTGTGATGTGCTAGGAATTACAAGTACGATTGATGGGAATGTATTTGATTTCAATAGTACAGCAACAACAAATAGAAGAGTTATAGTTGACTTTGCAAGTGCTACAATTCCTTTAATTAATTTAAGTGGAAATATAGCTATTATGAGTTGTACCGATCACATTTCAATTAAACATGCTAATATTAAAGCAACTAAAAGAAGTGGGCAAACAATGTATGGTTTCTATGGAGGTCATTATGACGATTGCCACATTAATATTGATTGTGCTAGTTCAACAGGTACTTGCTATGGTGCTTGGTCTTGTAAAGATGTTTCAAATAGTGAAATTAATTTAACAAACGTTTCAAATACAGCGTATGGAATTTATGAATGTGATAAATCATTATTTAACAATATCTCTATGAGTTCAGGAACATCAATAAGATTAAGAGGTAAAAAGTTAATGATGGGTAACTTTGTAAATAAATCTATTGATGTTGACTCAAGCGTTACAAATATAGGAACTATTACAGTTTAGAAAGGAGGTATGTCTATGAAAGAACTAAAAGCCTTGCTAAAGGTTAAAAGTATCATGACACTAACAGTCATGGCGGTATTTGTATATATGGCGGTAACAGGGCAATTATCAAATGAATTAACATCAAGTGTAATTACCGCTGTTATTACATATTACTTTACTAAAAAAGATGTGGAGGGATAGACAATGTACGAAAATACAACAATTAGCGTAGCGTTATTGATTTCAGTTGCAAGTATTGTATTTACCGCATTGAATTATCGTAGAAACGCAAAGAAAGATGATGAAGAACATCAAAGGGAAAAAGAGAAGCAAGTAGAAAATAGATTAAAGATGAATTTGAAACTAGATCAATTATGCAATACAACAAATGAAATAAGAAGCGATACAAAAGCAACATTTGAACAAATGAGGAATTTAGAGAAACGTGTTGGACTTGTAGAGCAATCGACAAAAACATTGCATGAAAGATTAGATGATCACATTAAGCAAACAAGGGGCATTGATGAATAATCAATGTCTTTTTTTATTTGTAAAAAAAACTGAAAAACTTTACTGTAAAATATTGACATTTATATGTATTACATATATAATAAAGGTGTAATAAGAAAGGGAGTTCAAAGGAACTCAATAAGGATAAGAAAAATGAAAATTAGAAAAGCTGAAGTAAAAACAACATATGATATTGAATACACTTTAAAAGATTTTTGGAAAATCATTGGAGGTGCATTAAATGATGTAACAAATGTTGAAAAATGTTTTCATAAATATAATGGTGAAAAATCAACATTGGGGGATGTAAGAAACCTATTCGAGTCATTTAATGGTTTTAACGGTGATGAATTAAGTTATATCGCTCGTAAATTAGGTTTTGACGGATGGGAAAATGCTGGTAGTTTTGATGAAACTAGGGATGTTAGAACATTTACAGTATATAGATATGGTGACACATTACAATAACAAAATAGTGAAGTGATAACACTTATAACACTAATTTAATAGAAAGAGGTACATAAATATGAAAAAATATTTTGAAAATGGGGAACAAGTAAAATTAGTAAATAATCATGGTGAAGATTTTGATGTAAAAATTTTAAATCGTGTATGTGATTATTACGGTGATGGAAAAATGTATTATGTTGTAGAACCTGTTGGATTTCAAGGATTTACAAGAGAAGTACCATGTGAACAATGCTATAAATAATGGCTATACATTAATTGTATAGCTTCAAATAGTAAATTTAGATAGGAGATAAGAAAGATGATCAAACATTATTATGTTGAAAATGGAAACAAAGTTTATTTTACAAAGGAACAAGAAGAAGAATTAACATATGGTAGATTAAGTAAAGAATTAATAGGAAAAGTTGGTTCAACAATATTCTATGATGTCACTTGTAAAGTGAAAATCAATGGAATATTTGAAGATATAGAAGTAACTGAAACTGAAATGTATCTTCAAAGATATGTATTAGGTGATTGTCAAAATTGCTATGTTTATATAGATAAACAAGGTAATCATTACATTGAAGAAACTGATAGTACAATTACATATTATTTTGAATACAATGAGGAATTTATCCCTTTAATTCCTCTAGCTGGTAAAGATTTAGAAATCATAAATAGGAGATACAAAGTTAATTTAGGAGGGAAATAAAATGATCAAATTTATGGAAGTCAATGTAAACCCTAAAAAAAGAAAAACAGGGGATTGCTCAACAAGAGCATTAGTAGGAACTTTAGGCATTAACTATGATGAAGCTTTAAAACTTCAATTTGAAGAAAGCTTAAAATGTTACTATGATCCAACATCAAAACAAGTTATGGAAAGAGTATTAAAAAGATTTGGGTATGTGAAGATGAAACAACCTAGAAAAGCGGATAACACAAAATATCAAGTTTGTGAAATGGATAAAATTTTAACTCCTAAACAAATGGAACAAGGAGTATTAATTACAATAGCTAATCATCACACTTGTATAGTAAGAGGTGTTGTATGTGATTTATGGGATTGTAGATATAAGAGCGTTGGAAATTATTATGTGAAAGTAGGAGGTGATGAACAATGTTAGAAACTATCTTTTGGACATTAATAAAGGGTGCTATTTTGATTGTAGTTGTAGTAGGCGCTTTATTATATGCTGATGAACATATAAAAGATTAAGTTAAATTATGTGAAAACTCACAATATTATTCAAATTTAGTTTTATATAAGTATCATAGAATTTGAAAGGAGAAAAAAATGGGTAATAAGAAGAATATCAAAAGGGCGGATATGGAACATCCACTAAAATTTGAAGATTTACAATATAGTATGGTGATGTTTGACTCGTTTGACAACAGTATTGTAAGAGTAGTCAACATTTTCCAACATTGTTCAATTTTTACGGGTGATCGTGCCGTAGAATATGCTGATAAAAAAATGGAGACATGGTTAACAAGATGGGAAGATAATAGATTTTATCCACTTAAAAAAAATAGACAAATTAAATAAGGAGGAAGAAAATGATAAGTAATATCATAGCTTTCTTTATTGGAAATCCTCCATTAATGAAAGCAATATTTATCATAACACCATTTATTGTTATGTGGTTGGGATTTAGAAAGATAAAGAGGGGTTTAAAAGATGAATGAATTTGATGAAATTATGAAAACTGTAAATGAAAGTTTTCAAATAGTAGAAAAAGAAAAGGAAGAGAAGCCTATTCAAATTAAAAGAAAGAGGACTTTGGAGGATAGCACCATGTATAAGTATTATGAAGCAAAAAAGAATTTATTAGTACCCATGAAGCTTAAAAATGGAATGTATAGGCTCGTAAAAATACCTAAAGGTAAAAGGTATCGTTACTATGATGAAATCAACAGGAGAGGCAAAATAACGCTATGTAAAGAGGTGTTTAATAAAGAGTGGTTACGTGATGTTATTACAATGCCTAGAGAAGATTTTAAAAAGTATTTTAAAGAGGTGAAAAAATGAAGCATGGTAAGAGATTAAATTTTGAAATGAAAAAGCTGTTAGTTGAAAATGGATTAAACCCAAAAGAATGGCTTTATGTTAAAAATCTAAATGATAAATTGGTATTGATCAATACAAAGAACAACACCATTAAGGAGTTAGAAAAATGAGACCTTATACCAATGAAGAATGTTATCAAGCTTTGTTAGATGATTACATTGAATTAGAAAATAAGTATGAGGATTTAAAAGAAGAAATTAAAGGCAAAGAAGAAATCATAGAGTTTTTAAGAAATGAAAATGATGAACTCTATCAAAAAACAAAGAAACTAGAAATTGCTTTAAAAAGGAGTGAAAAAGAATGAAAGATAAAATTATATTATGTGTTGTGTGTGTTATAAGCGTTGTAGCGTTAAGCATAACATACAATAGTAAACAAACTTTACAAAAAGAAAACATGAAGTTAAAAGAAGAAATAGAAACTATAGAAGATGGAAAGCTACAGGTAGAAGAAGATTATAGAAAATTGGTAGATGGCTACAATGATTTAAATGAAGCGTTCAGCAAATTAAAAGTTGAATATGACAACTTACCAAAATGAAGAGCATTAGGCATTTACAAAATAACTAATTATTGTGGGTGCTATGAGTGTAATGGCAAATGGGCAGGTAGTCCTACAAAACTAGGTACTAATTATGTTGAGGGTAGAACAGTTGGAATAGATACCGACTATATACCTTTAGGGAGTAAAATTATGATAGATGGTCATGTTTACGTTGCGGAAGATACAGGCTCATTTAGTGGTCAAGTAATTGATGTATATGTAGATGATCATTCTAAATTTGATATGAAATATAAAGAAGTTTATATATTGGAGGATAAATAAAATGAAAATAGAAGAACTATTAAAAGCACTTGAAACGCAAAAAAAAGTGCTAGAAGAAGTGAAAGTTCATATTGATAATATTGAACAAGAAATTAAAAAATTAAATGAAAATAGCTTTGAGTCAACACCTAAAGATTGGAAACCTAAACGTGGAGAAAAGTATTGGGTCGCACATTATAATTTAAGCCCAACAGTCTTTTTTAATGATGAAATTCATGTAAGTAAGCCTATTATTAAATACAGTCGCATTTTCAAAACAAAAGAAGAATGTCAATTATATTGTGATATTCAAAGAGCATTTAAGGATGCTTCTAGAGAGTTTAAATATAATAGCAATAATTATTATATTTGGTATGACCATGTGAATAAAAAAATAAAACATGATTGTCTTTTTAGTGTTCAACATAAAGATATTTATTTTGATAGCGAAAAAACAATTGAAAATCTTATCAATAAATTCGGTGAAGAAAATGTCAAACGTTATTATTTGGAGGTGTATTGAATGTTTATGATTAAATCGTGGTGTTTATCACTTACAACATAAATATACGTAAGAGTACGTACCTTTTAATTATCATTGAAAAAACCCATCAAAAAAACCCTTTAATATCAAGGGTTTCTTTTTTTGCTTATTTATTCAATTTCATCAATTAGTATCTTTAAATGAGGTGTAAGCGTGAATTTGTCTATAGCTTCCTTGTTCCATCTTCCACCCTCATTTTTTTCATATTCAACCTTTACGAAAATATCCTTTAATAAATTGTTCTTTTCCTGTATACTTAATTTGTCATATTGTTTCAAGCAGTCCGCTAAAATAGGGATTGCTTTTTTATATCTAATAATTTTATCTTGGTTAGTGTCTTTTAAAATTTCTTCCTTTGTTTTTTCTATCTCCTTTAATTCACTTTCTATATCATTTTTATCCTCAACATATTCATCATAAGTAAATTCTTCACGATTGTATGATCTTCTTAAATTCTTCAACTCTTTCTTTAAATCCTCAATTTGCTTTTCAATTTTATTTAATGTTTTAGCGTTGCTTTTAGCTTCTTTGATTATTTCTTGCTCATAGTTATCTACATAGTATCTAAAATCATTTAGTTGTATTTCTAATGCCTGTAATAATCTTTTTTCTACAAGTTGCAACTCACTAGAAACATTGTCACAAAACGGAGTTAAACATATCAAGCTATCATTTTGTTTAACTTTCTTGTTATAGGTGGTTATAATCTTATCCCATTTGCTATCTTCAATTTCAAGCACTTCTTTTAATTGATACCAATGATTAGCAAGGTTTTTCCCATCATAGAATTTATCAATGTTAGTAGGAAACCACCCTTTAACTGTATCTCTTGATATATTCATCTTTTTAGCTATTTGAGATAAAGAAAGATTAGATTTCTCTTTTGAACTTCTCATGAAGTCTAATAGTTCTTGTTTATCATACTTATATTTTCTAAAACCATTTTTTAAATGCTTTTCGTTGTATGGTCTCCTTATCATATGCCTACCGCATTTCTTACAAAAGACAACACCAGCTAAAGGGTTAGAAGCGTTTTTATTACCACCTAATTTAGATGATGGGTGAGACTTTAATATCTCTTGTACGCTTTTAAATTCTTCCTCACTTATTAAGGCTTTATGTTTTCCTTTGTAAACATAGTATTTATCATTTAACTTTCTTTTTTTGACAACTTCACCATTAATAATTTCCTCAACAGTTTTAAATTTTTCCCATGTATTATAGCCACAATAGACTTCGGATGTTACTATATTTCTAACCATAGCAGGAGTCCAATATTCATTCTTTCTAGCCTTGTATTTGTACTTGTTTAGATGATTTGCTAGATTGCTAGTACCAACACCCTCTAAAAGCATTTCAAACATTAAAATAACTGTTTGTGACTCTTCCTCATGAGGTTCTAATATATAACGATCTTTTTCATCATGTAATTGTTTTCTTTTATATCCAAAAGGTGCGGAACTTCCAATATAATAACCATCTCTAACCGATTTATGCCTACCTCTATTCATTACATCTTTAGCATAGTTACGATATTCAGCCGATTGTATCATACGCATTTCAAGATACTTTTTATCCATAGGATTTTTAAGGTCATAAGTTTGGTCAAGAGTTGCTATTAGAGTGTTAGTAACATCAAATATTTTTAAAACATCACCTGCTCCATACATACCGCTCCTACTTAATCGTTCAGGGTCAACACACCAAACACGTTTTATATTTCCGTTTTCTAATCTTCTTAAAAGTCGTAAAAAGTCAGGTCTATCTTTTATATTTTCTCCACCTGATACAATTTCCCTATATATATTTTCTTCTTTAACAGGCTTTCCTGTAGTTTTTATACATAACTCTTGTAATTGTTCCTCATGCCTTTTTAATGTGATCTCTATTGGTTCTTTTATGTTGTCACTTCTTGATTTTCTTAATAGCATTAAATCTATTTCTTCAAATATTGGAATTTCGTTCATTAATTAACACCTTTTTCTTATTGTCATAAAGTTTTCAAATAGTTAATATTTAAATATAAAGTATTCATACATAAATCAATCATACATAACATAGAATTTTTTGAGGTGATCAAATGCAAATAGGAAATACTACAATCAATTTTATAAACCCACCAGCACAAACAAAAGACAACCTAAAAAATCTATATGATACTTGCAATAGAATATTCAAAGATGAAGCGTTATTTTATTCAAAAGATGAAATAAAAAAATTAAAGAAAAATAAAAAGAATATTTGGTTATGAGAAGCGCAATGCTTCTTATTTTTTTGATTGTTCTTTAGCTTCAAGGTACAATCTCATAAGGCTTTCATAAAGTTCTTGTTTTTCTTCAAGTGGTATGACCTCATTTGTAAATATCGTTCTTGCACGTTCCAATAAATCAACTGTTTCTATTTCATCAGTTACAAACCCTAAAGTTTCTAATGATACGTTGAAATAATCAGCAAGTGTTTTAATTTGATGTATATTTAAGTTTCTTCTTCCTGTTTCTAAATTAGAAACTTGTCCTCTAGATAACCCACCCAATACAGTTCCCAATTCATCTTGTGTCATTGAACGTGATTTCCTTAAATGTTTTATCTTTGCTCCTATTTCCTTTGTGTCAATACTCTTTTGTATCTTCAATATTAAAAACTCCTTTCTAGTAATAATTCTAATATATCATAGTGTATTCTAATAGTAAACTTTTTATATTAAAAATGTATTTTCACTATTGCCAAAAAATAAAAATTATTGTAAAATAACATTGTCAAGGAGGGATAGTTCAAAAGAAATTGCTTCAAATAGTATGAAAGGGGGAAAAAATATGGAAAATGAGAATATTCTTAATGTTATTAATAACCTTGAAGAATTATTGATTAGCGGTAAGAAAATAGAATTAAATGATTATGAAATTCAAAGATTAAATAACATAATCAATAAAATAGAGAGTACATATCAAAGATAAGCAATAGAGATATAACAAAGGAGGTGGTCATAATGGCATTTGCAACATGGTATAAGATAGTTAATTATACTATTTGGTTCTTTAGATATTTAAAGAGCATTATTGAAAAATTAATGTTGCATTTGTTAAATAAAGTACCATGTAATAAATTGATCGTTTTTAATCTAAAGTATTCAAATAGTAAAGAAAGGAGATTTATTGAATAGTGAGAAGAAAGAAATTGAAGTTATGGCGAGTATCACATGATCTTACACAAAAAGAAGTAGCTAAAGCATTAGATACAGCACCTAGCCATTATTCACTCATTGAGCAAGGGATAAATAACCCATCATATGAGTTATTAGTTAAGTTTGAAGATGTGTTCAAAACTGAAAACACATTAAGATTGTTTGAAAAAGAGAAAGGATAAAGGAAATTATGTCACATTTTACAGTAGGAGTTATTTGCAAAGAATTAAATGATTATGAAAAATTATTAGCACCATATCAAGAAAACAATATGGAAGATTGTCCAAAAGAATATTTGAAATTTACAAGCACTTCAAAAGAAGAAAAAAAGCGCTATGAAAATGATACAACCGAACGATTTGTAACTGATGATGGAAAGTATCTTTATACATGGGATAGTTGTTTTAAAGTAAGAATAGATGAAGAGGAATATGAGAAATTAAAAAATCTCAAAGGAACAAAAGTATCTTCTTATGGTTGGGGAAGCGAAAGGAAGTTTTACAAACTTGATCATTCACTTTTAAAAGGAGAAGTAAAAGAAGTTCCTTATAAAGAATTATGTCCAACTTTTGGTTGTTTTATGGAAGTGTATGGAGATGGTGAATTTGACAAAGAAATGAATGATTACGGTTATTGGGAAAACCCTAACGCTAAATGGGATTGGTATGTTATAGGCGGTAGATGGAGCAATAACGTTTTATTAAAAAATGATGGTAGATGTGATTTTGCAAAATTAAAAGATATAAATTTTGGAGTTGATAATAAACGATATGTAAAAAATATAAGATTTTGGGAAATCGTTGTAGAAGATCGACCTTTAAAAGATGGAGAAGAAAGACCATTTAATCTTTATAAAAAAGAATATTATTTAGAAAGATACAAAGATAAAGAGGATTATGCAACAAGAAATAGTAAACATAGGACATTCGCATTAATTACACCTGATGGTAAATGGTATGAAAAAGGACAAATGGGTTGGTTCGGTTTTGAAGACACAACAAATGAAACAATAAAAAACTATGATAAAAATTTTGAGAATATTGTGAATAAAGAAGAATACCAAGATTATTATTTTGTATTAGTAGATTGTCATATTTAAGAAAGGAACAAAGAAAGATGAAGATTACAAATATTTATAACCTACCTAAACCATTGGTAGACGCTGTTACAAAGGAATATCAATACAAACCAAAACAATATAGCGTAACAGCATTATTAAAAGGAAGTTGCCAAGCTGTTTTAGAAAGAAGATATGGGCATTTAGTAGAGCAAGATGTAAGCGAGATGATTTGGGCGCTATTTGGTTCAGCAGTACACAGTATTTTAGAAAATGCACAAGAAACTGATAGCCAATTAAAAGAAAACTATCTTGTTATTGATGTAAACGGATATAAATTAAGTGGAATTTTTGATTTATATGATGAAAAGACAAAAACAGTAACGGACTATAAAACAGCTACAGCATGGAAAGTTATTTTTGATGATTGGGACGATTACCGACAACAAACATTAATGTATGCTTATATGTTAAGAAAGATTGGTTTTGAATGTGACAAAGGAGAAATCATAGCTATTTTAAAAGATCATTCAAAAACAAAGGCTAAAACTGATAGTAACTATCCTAAATTACCTGTATATAAAAAGCAATTTACATTTACTGAAAAAGACTTTGAAGAAATTGAAAAATTTATCTTATCAAAGTTTATTGATATTAGCGTTGCCGAAGATACGGACACTGATAAATTAGAGCCTTGTTCACCTAAAGAAAGATGGGAAACACCTACAAAATACGCTGTTAAAAAAGATGGTAGAAAAACAGCTTTAAAAGTATGTGAAAGTAAAGAACAAGCTGAAATGTATATAGAAGCTAAAGGATTAGATAGCAAACATTACATTGAGGAAAGAAAAGGCGAATGTAAAAGATGTAATGATTATTGTAGCGTTAATATCTATTGTCCATTCTATAGAAAAATGAAAGGTTTAGACAATGAAGAAAAGGAAAATGTACGCTCTTTATAATCGTGATGATGAACTAGCGTTCGTTGGTACGTGTAAAGAATGTGCTGAATTTCTAGGTCATAGCGTAAATACTTTTCGTTCAATGGCAAGTAAGCACAATAGAGGATTAGTCAAAAAAGGAAGAGAGTTTAAAATTTATACATTAGAAAAGGAGAAAGAAGAAAATGATTAAAAGACAAGAATTAGTAAATGATATTTTAGATATATATGATTATGTAGACCATTTAGAAAAAGATGTTGAACGTTTAAAACCTTATTCAATCAAGGAAGAAAAAGAAAATAGTGAAACATTAACACATATTGATTATTTAATGATTAGTATAGGAAAACAAAAAATTTTAGATAGTTGTTTATATAGCTGGAGAGAAGTTAAAGCGAAGTATGATGAAGAAAATGATACTTATAACGTAACTTCATATAATAATTGGTTAAATGAAAAATTAGGACGTGATAAAATACCTGATAGTATTTCACTTGATGAATTTAGAGTTTATTTTAGAAAAGAATTACAAGAAATGTATGAAAAAGAAAAATCAATAGCATTAAATAAAGCTAAAGTGGAGGAAGAATAAAATGACAGCGCCAAAAGTTAGCAAAGAAATGAGTGAACAAATAAATGATAGTTTTCAAAATAAAAATATTTATACAAAACTATCTCATATTCAAAATGAATTGAAAGCACCAAAAAACCAATTTAATAAATTTGGGAATTATAAATATAGAAGTTGTGAGGACATTTTAGAAGCATTAAAACCGCTTTGTGCAAAGTATAAAGCAACATTAATTATCTATGATGAAATTGTTATGATTGGTGATAGATACTATGTTAAAGCAATGGCTAAATTATACGATCAAGAAACAACCGAGTATATCGAAGCTTATGCTTTTGCTAGAGAAAGTCAATCTAAAAAGGGGATGGATGACAGTCAGGTAACAGGAGCAACAAGTTCATACGCTCGTAAATATGCTTTAAATGGGTTGTTTAATATTGATGATACAAAAGACTTTGATACTAATGAAGCACATCAACAAAATACTCAAAAAGGAAATACACAACCAAAGCAACAACCACAACAACAAGATTTTGAACAAGCTAATTTGATGGCTAACATTGATAATTGCTTGAAAAAATTAAAAGAATTAGGTGTTGATATTAATAGTAAAGGCTCAATTGATTTTATTAATAAATACAACAATAATTTACATGACATTAATATCATGACGGATAGCGAAAAATACAATTATCTAAAAGTATTAAATGAAATGATTAAGTTAAAGGAGAAACAAAATGTCAATAAATAAAGTAGTAATGGTGGGGAATATGACAAGAGACCCTGAATTAAGAAGAACAGCAAACGGAAACCCTGTAGCTTCTTTCACTCTTGCATTAAATAGAATTCAACAATCAAGTGACGGACAACAAGCCGATTATATTTCATGTGTTGTATGGGGTAAGATTGCTGAAAGTACAGCGCAATATTGCTCTAAAGGTTCAAAAGTTGGAGTTGTAGGACATTTACAAAGTAGATCATACGATAACGCACAAGGTCAAAGAGTGTATGTTACGGAAGTTGTATGTGAACAAGTTGATTTTATCAATACAAGAAACCAAGAAAATAACGCTCAACCTCAACAAGTAGAAAATAACCCTTTTGATCAATCTTTCAATATTATGGATGAAGATTTACCATTTTAAATAAAATGCTTCAAATAGTAAATATTAATAGAGGTTTGCATACATTGTAAATCTCTATTAATTCAAAAGGAGGACATATGAGAAGATTAAAATTGTGGATAGTACACCACCCACATTTAACAAGATTTATTATAAAAGAATTGATTGTTTTAATTATTTTTGCATTATTGGTTGGAATATATCATTTTTTTATTAGTTCATTTACTTTAAAAGAAATCGTTATTTTACTTATAGGTTACCATTTTATACTTTATATATTGGGTAGTTAAATGATTAAAATTCAAGCTGATTATACAAGAAAGCTAATTAATGAAAATGGTGATTTAGAAGTCACGTTTACCATTAAAGATTATGCAAGTAAAAAGAGATTTGATGAACTAAACAAAGATATATACCAATTAGAAATAACAAAACCAAGAAGTAAAAGAAGTCTTAACCAAAACAGGCTCTTTTGGAAAATGGTTGGACTTATTTCAAATAAATTAAATCAAGATGAAATGGAAATATACATTTTATTATTAGAAGATACAAACGCAAAATATGAGTACATCATGGGAATAGAAGCTATTGAAGATGAATTAAAAAGGACATTTAGGGCGGTTAAGGTTGTAAGACCTGAATATCATAACGGAAAGAAATTTATCATTTATAAAGTGTTCTATGGTTCGTCTAAATTTGACACTAAAGAAATGACAATGTTAATTGATAAAGCTATGTCATGGTGTCATGAACTGGATATACCTATTGATGATGAATATTAGAGGTAAAGGAAATGGAAATAAGATTACAAGAAAGTATTGATTTTACGTGTAAAGGTAAGTGTTCAAAATGCGGAGCGTGTTGTTCAAATTTATTACCTTTAACAAAAGCTGAAATTAGGCATTTAAGAGAAATCGTTAAGAAAAGAAAATTAAAACCTCATTATCATATATTGTATAACGCTAAATATGATATGACTTGCCCATTTTTAAACGATCAAAACAAATGCTCTATTTATGAAGATAGACCATATATATGTAAAATTTATAAATGTGATAAGGAAGCGATGAATGAAAAAGAAGCAAGAAGATTAATTAATGCAAAATTAACCAATTTAAGAGAGGTGATTTTTAAATGAGTAATATAGATAAATTATTACATGAATTAGATAAATCTTTGTGGAATGGAAATATAAATTTTAAAGATTGTCCACAAGGATATTATAAAGAATATGAATATTATTATTGTGAAAGTACGTTGTATTTAGTAAGGCATAAAAAAAGCAAAGCAATGTTATTTATTAGCGCATTTAACCCAAAAGAAGCAATTGAAATAATGTCTAAAAGATTAATATTAATAGATTAAGCGAGGTTACTAATGAAAAAGAGATTTAGCCTATTAACCGACAACATGAATAAATGCTATATAACAGGTAGCACCCAAAATATACACATTCATGAAGTTTTCTATGGCAATGCAAATAGAAAGAAATCTATTGAATGGGGTTGTTGTGTTCCTTTACGTGCTGATTATCATAACGCTTCATCTTATGGGGTTCACTTCAATAGAGAATTAGATTTAAAACTAAAAAGAGAAATGCAAAAGGCTTTTGAAGAAAAATATGATCATGAAACATTTATGAAAATATTTCACAAGAACTATTTATAAAATGCTCATATTTTCGATTTTAAGGGGTTTTTATATAAAGATGGTTAATTTATCGAAAAGCAAATAAAAACCTCTTACAATTAAAATTTATATAGAAAGAAATGATATTATGTATTATCCAAGTGGTAAACCCTATAAGAAACAATCAAAATATAAGAACAAGAAAATTATATACAATGGTATTAAATTTGACTCAAAGCGAGAATGTAAAAGGTATAAAGAGTTATTGTTATTGCTAAAAGCAAATGAAATTAAAGATTTACAGCTACAAAAAAGGTTTGTCTTACAAGACAGCTTTAAATTTCAAGGTAAAACAATTAGATCAATCACTTATATAGCTGATTTTGTCTATTATGATAAAAACGGAAATATGATTGTTGAAGATACTAAAGGGGTTAAAACCGAAGTGTATAAAATTAAAAAGAAGATGTTTCAAAAAAAATACGGAATAGATATTATAGAAATCTAAAGTATTCAAATGGTAAACAAATAATACAATAGTTATTGAGATTGAATAATTATTGTATTATAATTTTAATGTAAAATACTAGAAAATACTACCTAGTAAGAAAGGAGCGCAAAATGGCAAGAGAAGATTATTCAACCATCATGATTAAAAATGAAACAAAAAGAATGATGGACGATTTCAAAAAAGAAAGTGGTAAATCATTATGGTTTATCATGCACGAAGCAATAAAAGAATATGTTTCAAAGTATTCTAAAGTAAAGGAGAAATAGAATGAGTAGTAAGAGGTATTATTGGATAAAGTTAAAAACCAATTTCTTCAATCAAGATGAAATTGATTTTCTACTATCTCAAAAAAATGGTTGTGAGTACGTTGTTTTGTATCAAATGCTATGCCTTAATACAGCAAATACAAACGGAAAGCTAGAAAATAGAATAGGTGAAATGATTGTACCCTATGATGTAGATAAGATCGTAAGAGATACTAAATATTTTGATTATGATACTGTTGTTGTTGCTTTGGAATTGTATAAGAAATTAGGGTTAATTTATCTTAATGAAAATGACCGTTTGATGATTGCTAATTATGATGAAATGGTAGGAAGTGAAACATCAAGCGCTAAACGTGTTAGGGAATGGAGAGCAAAGCAAGAAACACAAAAAAAAGCGTTACAATGTAACAATGGTGTAAACCACAATGTAATACAAGAGAATAGAGATAAGAGTTTAGATATTAGAGATAAAGATATTAAAGATATAGATAAAGAAAATAATGTACAAATGTACAACAAAAGTACATCAAATGAACATGATATTCTTACTCCCACTCCCTCTAAATCTAAAAAAATTAAACCTCAAAAACATAAACATGGAGAATACAAGCACGTATTATTAACTGATGATGAATTTGAGCGTTTAAAGAAAGATTTTGATTTCTATGAAGAACTAATTAAAAAGCTAGATGAATACATAGAAACCAGCGGTAAACGATATAAAAATCATAATCTTGTATTAAGAGGTTGGGTTTTAAATTGGTACAATGAGCAAGGCTATAAAACATCAAGAAAAGAAGTAGAGCCTGATTGGTTGAATGAGAAACCTAAACCAAAAGAGGAAACATTAGAAGATAAAACAAGTAAGCTTTTAAAAATGTATGAAGTACAATTAAAATGTAATCAATTAGATCAAGCGCAAGAAACAGCGAAACAGTATAAAACATTAACAGGTAAAGACATTGAAGAAACAAAAAAAGAATTAGATGAAGCATTAAACGTATTATCAAAATATGATTAATGCTTCAAATAGTAAAAAAAGAGGTGATTGAATGAAACAATTAGATTTATTTGGAGGTGAAATTGAAGTTGATCAATTAGCTAAAGAACAAAATAAAAAACTAATTAAAAGACCAACTATTAAAGGAACGTTTAGAAAGTTTCACGGATATAACAAAAACAATAAATGTAAAGATTGCATATATCATATAGTAGGAAGATATAACGGAAAATGGTATCACAAATGTGAAAAGATAGGATTATCTAACAGTGAAGCAACTGATATTAGATTAAAAGATTATGCTTGTGATTTATTTGAAAAAGGAGATATATATGGATGAAATTTATAAAACTAAAATAGGAAGTGAATTATACAATGGTGATTGTATAAATGTAATGAATGATTTAATAAATAAAGGAATTAAAGTTGATAAAATTATAACATCACCTCCATACAATATCATTAGACCAAATAGTAAAGATAGAGGTTATGATTTATATAAAGATAGAAAAATGAATAATAAAGAATACGCGCAATGGACTATAAATATATTTAATATTTATGATCAAATATTAAATGAAAATGGTTGTATTATTTATAATATGAGTTATGGAACTGAAAACACTGAATGTATGTCATTAACAGTTGCTGAAATATTAAAAAATACTAATTTTACAATTGCGGATATATTAATTTGGAAGAAAAAAATGGCTACTCCTAATAATGTTTCAAGTAATAAAATGACAAGAATTTGTGAATTTGTATATGTTTTTTGTAGAAGAAATGAATTTCATACATTTACATCAAATAAAAAATTATTAAGTAATACAAGAAATACTGGCCAAGCTATTTATGAAAATGTATTTAACTATTTTGAATGTAAAAATAATGACGAGTCTACTGATTTGAATAAAGCAACATTTTCAACTGAATATGTATTAAATATAATAGAAAGATATGTAAAAAAAGATGATATAGTTATGGATAATTTTAGTGGAACAGGGACAACATTAAAGGCTTGTGAAATGAAAGGAATAAAGTGTATAGGAATTGAATTATCAAAAAAGCAATGTGAATATACCATTGAAAGATTAAAAAGAGGTATACAAACAACACTATTTTAATAATAAATATTCAAATAGTAAACAAGGAGGGATAACATGAATTTAATCATAGGTGTAGTAATTGGAGTATGTATCACTAAAATATATATAAATATTAGAAATTATTTAGAGTTTAAAAAACTAATTAAACAAGCTAATGAACTTTTGAAAATTGTTGATGAGCAAATTGAAGAGCATGAGGAATTATTAAAACAGCAAGAAGAAGAAAAATAGTGAGGTAATAGCTATGGAATTTGGAGAACTACAAAATAAAGTATTATTAGTATTAGAAAAATATGAGGAAACAAGAAGTGATGATTTCAAGCTATATTTTCATGTATGTAGGTCAATAAACGAGAATGTAGCAATCATGGATAGATTTTCTTATGTAATGCTAAACCATAAACAATTAGGCTTTCCATCTTTCGAAAGCGTGACACGTTGTAGAAGAAAGGTGTTTGAGTTACACCCTAATTTAAAGCCTGAAAAAGTAACAAAATTAAGAAAGGAAAAAGAAGAAGAATTTAGAGAGTATTCTAAAAGGAAAGTGTAAATGATTAAAATATTAGAATTGTTTGGCGGAATAGGAGCGCCAAGAAAAGCATTAGAAAATATTGGTTTTGATATAAAATCAATTGATTATGTTGAAATCTTACCCTATGCAGTTATGGCTTATAATTCAATATTTGATAACAATTATAAACCGCAAGATGTTAAACTATGGAATTTAGATGTTGATATTCTTATTCATGGTTCACCTTGTCAAGATTTTTCAAAAAATGGATTGAATAACATCAATACAGGAAGATCAATTTTATATGAAAGAACACTTGAAATCATAGGTGAGGAATTAAAAAGAAAACCTAAAGTTGTATTATGGGAGAACGTTCCTAACCTTGCTTCTAAAAGACATATACATCATTTAACGCATTATTTAGAAACAATGGAAGCTTATGGATATAAAAACTTCTATAAGATACTTAAAGCAAGTGATTATGGAATGCCACAAGCAAGAGATAGGCTATATGTTGTAAGTATTATAGATGATGTAGAATTTACTTTCCCTAAACCAATACCTTTAGAAAAAGATATAAGATATTATTTAGATTATGATGTTAATTTTGATGATTATAAACTAACTGATAACGAATTATCTATATTCTTTAGAAAAGATAATAAATTATATGTTAGAGAAGCTACAAAGTTAGGATATAAAGAAGTTGAAGAATTTGATGTTGTAAATGTTGAATTTCCTAACTCAAAAACAAGAAGAGGACGAGTAGGGAAAAGGGTTGCTAAAACAATAACAACATCACCAAGACAAGCAATTTATTATAATGATCAATTAAGATTTTTAACAGCAAAAGAACATTTAAGGCTTATGGGTTATAAAGATAAAGATTATAGACATATGAGAAAGCATGGAATAACTGATAAACAAATTTCATCTTTAGCAGGTAATAGTATTTGTGTTCCTGTATTAGAAGAAATATTTAAGTCATTGAGGGATTTAGGTATAATTTAAAGTATTCAAATAGTAAACCTTGTTTGATAAAATAAACATAGAGGTGTCTAATGAAAGGGATAGATGAATTAGTAACAATAGATGATTATTACCAAGAAATAAAGGAAGTTGAAAAGCAACTAAAAGAAACAAATTCAAATTATCGTAAAAACGATTTGATGAAGTATTTATTTTATTTAAGAAAAGAAGTAAAAGACTATATCAAGTTTACAAATAAATAATATTGGAGTTGTTTTTATTGGAAATAGAAATCATTAGTATTCATGATTTAGTACCCTATGGGAACAATGCAAAGGAACACCCAAAAGAGCAAATTGAACAAATAAAGGAGTCTATTATTAAATTTCATAATAATGACCCTATAGCGATTGATGAAAACAATGTAATTATAGAGGGGCATGGAAGATATGAAGCTTTAAAAGAGTTAGGTTATGAGCAAGTTGAATGTATTAGATTGAGCCATTTAAATGATGACCAAAAGAAAGCTTATAGACTTGTTCATAATAAACTCACAATGAATAGTGATTTTAATTTTGATTTATTAGAAGAAGAATTAAAGACCATTAATGATATAGATATGGGTTTCTTTGATTTTGATTTGTCTATGTTTGATGAAATTGAGAAAGAAATAAAAGAAGAAGCTAATAAAAAATTAACTGATGAATTTCTAATACCTCCCACAAGCGTTTTTGATACAAGACAAGGCTATTGGCAAGAAAGAAAAAGGGCATGGAAAGACATTGGTATATCAAGCGAAGTTGGACGAGATGAAGCGTTATTAGGTAGTGGCTTAAAACAATTAGCGGATAAACTAGGAAGTAAAACATTAACAGGAACAAGCATTTTTGACCCTGTATTATGTGAAATCATTTATAAATGGTTTAATGTTCATCAAGGAAATATATTTGATTGCTTTGCTGGTGGAAGTGTAAGGGGTATTGTAGCCGAGAAACTAGGTTATAAATATACTGGAATTGATTTAAGAAAAGAGCAAGTAGAAGCTAATATATTAAATGCTAATGAATTGAATTTAAACCCTACGTGGATATGTGATGATAGTTTAAACGCTGATTTATACGTTGAAGATAATAGCGTTGATTTATTGTTTAGTTGTCCACCTTATGCCGATTTAGAAGTTTATAGTGATGATGAAAGAGATATATCTAATATGGACTATGAGCAATTTAAAGATGTTTATAAAAAGATTATTGATATAGCTTGTAAGAAAGTAAAAGATGATCGCTTTGCAGTATTTGTTGTTGGTGATGTAAGGGATAAAAAAGGCTATTATAGAAACTTTGTTGATTATACTAAAGAGTGTTTTAATAATAATGGTTTCATGACATACAACGAGATTATTTTATTAGAGCAATTAGGAACTATTCCAATGAGAGCAAGGCTAGTATTTAAAAAAAGAAAAGTAGCAAAGGCACATCAAAATATATTGATATTCTATAAAGGTGATATAAATAACATTCCTTGCAATTACAGTAATATAGAAGTAGGACAAATAGAAGATACTCAATAGAGTGTCTTTTTTGTTTTCAAATAGTAAACAAAACACTTGATTATATGTAATACATATATTATAATAAGTACATAAGATAAAGAAAGAGGTAAAACAATATGACAAATTTAGAAATCGTAGCAAATGAAGTTGTAACAAATAATTTATTAACGGAAGAACAAGTTGAAGAAATGATAATCAAATTTGGAGCATTACCATATAAAACATATCAAGAATGGAAATATAGTGGTTATCAAGTTAAAAAAGGCTCTAAAGCAATCATTAAAACAAAACTTTGGAAAAAGGTTAAAGAAAAGAAAGAAAAAGAAGATGAAGAACAAACAAGTAAATTCATTCTAGTAAGTGCTTCATTGTTTGGAGTAGATCAAGTAGAAAAAATAGCATAGGGGATATATTCCCCTAATGCTTCAAATAATAAACATTAAAGGAGATAGGAAAACATGAAAACAATCATTAAATTAAAAGGTAAAAAGATTTCAAAGAAAAAAGCGGTTGAATTATTCGGTAAAGAAAGAATTGATAATAGAATTAAAGAAGCAAAAGAAAGCTTCATAAATGACCCATACGAATTAAATTCATGGATGGACGGAATGGAAATAGAATTCAAATAATTAGTACAATGAGAACTCTTAATTGAGTTCTTATTTTTTTGTAAAAAAAGTAAAAAAAGTTATTGTAAGATATTGACATTTATAGGTATTACATATATAATAAAAGTGTAATAAGAAAGAGATAGAGAGGTAAGAAAAATGGACAAACTTTATGAAATTAATTTTATTTTATCAAAAGTATTTAAATATAAAGAAGATGCGGAGTATTGGTTAAGCCTACTACCAATGCGAAAAGATTCAGTTGAAATAATTCGTGGCTATGCTAAAGAGTTATTACACGCAAACCAACATAATGATATAGGAGAGTTTTTACGTGTATCAAATGAATTAGTAGAAATGTATAGGATCAATTATGACCTATACTTCAAGTAAAAAGTGAAGCGATAACACTTAAAACACTTTAAGAAAGGATAATAATTATGTGGAAGAATATAAACATTTCAAAAAATAATATAGATCATGAAACAGCTAGAGCGGTATTAATCAAAATGCCGAACAAAAGCGATTATAAAGGTTATTGTTTTTGGCACTCATCAAAGCTAGTTAGAAAGGGAAGAAATAAAAACAGTATATCTATAGGGTATACAAATGATTTCACTTTCAAATTAATTAAATATGGTAATGGTAAATATAATAAATTTGACATTATCAAAGAAATAGAAATAAGCGTTGATGAATTTGAAAAAGCCTTTGAGGTGATGAATGAAAACATCAAAGAAAAGACTTTTAAGAATGAATATGAAACGTATAAACCTCAACATAAAGAAGTTGAAAAAGTAGAGATTGAGCAAGAATTATTAGATTAAAAAAATAAAAAATATTATTGGAAAATATTGACTTTTCTATGTAATACATATATAATATAAACGTAATAGGAAAGGAGAACTCAAAGGAGTTCACAGGAATAAGAAAATGTTAAAAATAAAAAAAGTTTGGGTTGCGGATAATGGAGATATTTTTTTAGAAAGAGAAGTTGATTATAGAAATGTCTCTTTAAAAGAAATTGAAGCATTAAAAAATCAAGCTGTAGAAATGCTTGATCATGGAGAATTTGAAAACTGTCATTATGTAAACAAAGGAAAAATTAAATATGGTTCTTATTATACTTATGATAATGAATTTATAGGTAATGAACAAATTCACGTTTTAACAAAATATAATACTTGTCAAGAAAAGATGTATTTAAAATACAAAGGAAATTTAAAGCCTTTATGGAATACAGTAAATTAAAAAATCAACAATTAGCCTTTGATAAATTATCAAGGTTAAAAGTTGGAGCGTTATTTATGGAAATGGGAACAGGCAAAACCAAAGTAGCATTAGACTTAATCAATTCTAAATCAAATAAAATTGATTATATTCTTTGGATATGTCCGTTCTCTATTAAGAACGAAATTATAAAGGAGCGTGATAAATGGTATCCATCAATGAAAATAGATGTGGTAGGTTGTGAAACAATAGGCTCTAGCGATAGAACTTATTTAGAAATCTTAAAAAAGGTTACTACAAGCAAAACATTTATTGTAGTTGATGAAAGCCTAAAAATTAAAAATATCAATGCAAAGCGTACAAGAAGAATTATAGAATTTGGTGGATATGCTCAATATAAGTTGATATTGAACGGAACACCAATAACAAAGAATGTTATTGATCTATGGGCGCAAATGGAATTTTTAAGTCCTAAAATATTGAAAATGTCTTTTAATCAATTCAAAAATACTTATTGTGAGTATTACATAAGAGGAAAGCTAAAAGGCATGGTTAAGAAACAACACAACATAGAACACTTAATATCATTAATTGAGCCTTATATCTTTGATTGTGATTTAGATATAGAAGCAAAGAAAATGTATTATAACTATTTCTATGATGTTGATACATTCCAATATTCAAGACTAAAAAATGAATTGCTAGAGGGCATAGTAAATATGGATTTCTTTGTATTAACAACTAAATTGCAACAATTCTATACAACGTATAAAGAAGAAATGCTAAAAGAGTTGTTAGAACAAATGAACGATCAAGTTATTATATTTGTTAAATATCTTGATAGCATACCAGCAGGAGCAAATAAGATTGTAGGAGATATGAACATAAAGGAAAGAAAGCAAGTGATAGATAAATTTGAAAGAGGTGATTTTAAAGAGTTATATATCTCTTATGGTTGCGGTTCATATGGCTTAAATCTTCAATTTTGTAGAAATATTATATTTGCTGAACATTGCTTTGATTATTCGCAAAGAATACAAGCCGAAGCAAGAATATATAGAATAGGTCAAAATTATGATGTTAATTATTATAATTTGTGGTGCAATGTTGGATTGGAAAAAATGATACAAAGTTCATTAAATAAGAAATCAAACTTATTGAATGAAATAAAAAAAGAGATAGAAAAGAAAGGAGAAAACAATTTAAAAAAATTGTTGTAAAAGATTATGAATGAAACACTAAAAAAAGAACTTGAAAGGATTGATCAATTACCTATAGAAGATAAGGTTAAAGAAATCAATGAATTAAAGAAAGGAATTAAAAAGATTAGTCCATTTGTAAAAGAGCCTGTTGATTGTGTTATTTGGGTTAAAAGTGATGAAGTAGTAGCAAATGAATATAACCCTAACCATGTAGCACCTCCTGAAATGGAATTGTTGCATACATCAATTAAAGAAGATGGATATACACAACCTATAGTAGTTTATCAACATGACGGAAAATATGAAGTTGTTGATGGTTTTCATAGAAACAGGGTTGGTAAGGAATACAAAGACATTAACGAAAGAATTAAAGGTTATTTGCCAGTTGTAGTTATTAATGAAGATGTAGCTGACAAGGGGCAAAGAATAGCAAGTACAATTAGACACAATAGAGCAAGAGGAAAACATCAAGTAGAAGCAATGAGTGACATTGTTCTTGATTTAAGAAAGAGAAATTGGAGCAATGAAAAAATAGCTAAAAAATTAGGTATGGACGCTGACGAAGTTTTAAGACTAGCACAAATTACAGGACTTGCCGAAATGTTTGCGGATAAAGATTTTAATGAAGCGTGGGAATGCGATTTAGAGGAAGAAGAGTTAATAAATGAAGATGAATAGAATATATCATCCATATTGGTTATGGGAGGACTATTTGCATAGGATGTATGAAACACCATTGAAAAGTAAAATAAGTGGTGTTGATGAAGAAGAAAGGCTATTGAAAGTTGTTGAGTGTTTAGGCAATGAAAAGACTTGCTATAAGTATATGAAATTGGTTATAGATCAATGGAAATATGCTTGTGAATATAGATTAACTAATAAATCTATGAATAGGATAGCATGGCTTGGTCAATGTGCTTGTTGTTTGTATGGTGGAATAAAGCAAGATGAAACCAAAAAAGCATGGCATTTATTAAGTGAAGAGCAACAGGAAAAAGCTAATGAAATAGCAAGAAAATTAATTGAAAAATGGGAGGTTGAACACTTTGGATAGTAGAAGATATTTAGGAATTGATGTATTAACAGCTTCAAAAGAGAGAATTAAATGGGCATTTGATAATTTTGAAAAGATATGTATTTCTTTTAGTGGAGGTAAAGACAGTACAGCTATGACACACCTAGTCATGGAAGAAGCAATAAAAAGAAATAGAAAGGTAGCATTGTTATTTATTGATTGGGAAATCCAATATAAATTAACTATTGAACACGTACAACATATCTATGATATGTATAAAGATTATATCATTCCTTATTGGGTGGCATTACCACTATTAACCGATAATGCTTGTAGTATGTATGAGCCTGAATGGATTTCATGGGATAAGGCAAAAGAAAATCTATGGACTAGAAAGCCACCTAAAATAGCTATTACTGATGAAAACTATTTCCCATTTTATTATTATAAAATCACGTTTGAGGAATTTGTTCCATTGTTTGGTGAATGGTATGGAGAGGGAAAAAGTACAGCTTGTTTTGTAGGAATAAGAACAAGAGAAAGTTTAAACCGATATAGAGCATTAACAAACAAAAAGAAAAACAAGTATCAAGATAAAATGTTTACTACTTGTGTAACTGATAATGTTTATAACGTTTACCCTATCTATGATTGGAGCGCTGAAGATGATTGGAAATACTTTGGAAAGACAAAAAAACCATATAATAAATTGTATGATCGTTTCTTTCAAGCTGGATTAACATTACATCAAATGAGGGTTGATGAACCATTTGGAGATACAACAAGAAGAAGCTTATGGTTATATCAAATTATTGAGCCTGAAACATGGGGAAAGATGGTATTAAGAGTTAATGGAGCAAATAGTGGTAGCCTTTATTCAAGAGATAATGGAAACATTCTAGGGAATAGAAGTATTACATTGCCAAAAGGTCATACATGGCAAAGTTTCTCTAATTTCTTGTTAGATACAATGCCAAAGAAAACAGCGGAACATTATAAATCAAAAATAGCTGTTTATATTAAATGGTATATGAATAGAGGTTATGTTGATGGAATACCTGATGAAGTAGACAAACAAATGGAAAAACAAAATGATGTTCCATCATGGAGAAGAATATGCCAAACGTTATTAAGAAATGATTATTGGTGTAAAGGTCTTGGATTTAGTCCAACAAAACAAAGTGCCTATAATCAATATTTAGAACGTATGAAGAAAAAAAGAAAAGAATGGAATATATATGGAGATGTAGAAGAATGATAAAAGAAATGACCGAAAAAGAATATAATTTCTTCTTTCTAATGGGGAAATTCTTTGCAAGTAGAAAATTTATAAAAGAAATGGATTGTCAACTTTATAGCAATGAAGATATGTTATGGTATATCTATTTCAATAAAGAGGGTAAAATTTGTGGCTTTGCTTCATTAGAAGATAATGAAAAATATTCTATGTTAGATAACTTTCTAGTGCTAGAAGAATATAGAAATAAAGGTATAGGCAAAGAAATTTTAGATCATATCGTTAATGATGTAATTGAAAAAGATATTAGATTAATTTCAAGAAATCCAATAGCAATTAAAATGTTTAAAGAGCGTGGTTTTGAGATTACAGGACATAACGGAAGATATGAAAAGATGATAAAGAAGATTAAATAAAATGCTTCAAATAGTAGAAAGGAAGATAAATATGAAAACAATTAAAGTAAAAAAACATGAAGTAGAAAAAGTAATTAGTCTTTTAAAAAAGTATGAGGGAAGTGAAGATGAAAATGAAGCTGGAAATTATCATTGGTGTGCATTGAATAGCATAAAACCTAAAGGTTTTTACAAAATTGATTGTGTAGAAATTGTGGAAATTATACACATTTGTATACGTAGATTTGGCTACAACTCAAAAGGAATTAACGCTCGTATTTATTCGTTATTATCATTTTATGGAATTGATGTGGAGGAATAGTGATGGAAGCAACGATAGATCAAGAAGTAAATTTATTAATATTTTTAGATATTATATTTGATGATTGCTTAATCTTTCTAGGAATTGATGAAAGATACATCATTATAGACAATTACAATAAAAGCGTTGGTTTTGGAAATGTATTACATTGTAAACGCATTTATAACGCTATTAATTCAAAAAATACAAATAGAATGACACCTAGAGAAGTGTTAAAGATATTTGAAGAAAAGGGGTGGTTAGATGAATAAATATGAAGAAGCGTTTAATGTAATTGAAACAATTTTACATTTAATGTGTGGTGAAGAAAGAGAAGATAATTATAAACCATCACATGATGAAATGGTTAATTCTATGGAAGATTTTAAAGAATTAGTAGAAAGAGCAACACCAAAGAAACTTCTCTATAATGGAGAATACGTTTCATTTTGTAACTGTCCTAATTGTAAGAAAGTCGTTCCTATACATGGTAATTATTGTCCTCGTTGCGGACAAGCATTAGATTGGAGTGAAGAAAATGATTAGACCTAAAAAAGAAGATTTTGTAATGCAATATAGTTATAGTTTTGGCACATGGGATGAATTTGATAGTGAAGCATATCAAGAAGCATTAGAAAAATATGTTGACCAATTAGAAAAGGCATTTGATAAAGCATGTGGAGAGTTGGCTCATGCTTATCCTTGTGGAGTGATTAGGTGTGGAACAACTTGGCATCCTGATAGTTGGAAAGAGTGGTGTATGAAAAATGAAACCGATAGTTCGAAAATTAAATTATGAGGGTGGTGAAAACTATTACTGTCCTAAATGTCATAGAATGGTATTTCAAAGTTGGGAAACATGCCATTTTTGTGATGTTCCGTTAAATTGGCAAAAATTAAATCTATCAAATTTTGAAATAGATATTATGATGAAAGACTTTGTAGAAAAAGTAAACATATTATGTAGGGCAATATTCTTTGACCCTCGAAAAATGAAGAAAAATCAAAAGGTATTTGAATATGTCCATAATCTCTATTGTACTAGTGATGAATATGATTTAGAACTCATGGACGAATTAGCCGAAGAGGGTTATATGTATGTGACGGATAAAATTAAAACACATTATCATTGGGTATCACCTAAAGGCTTTAATTTATTAAGTAAGATTTACAAAATTGAATTTGAAAAGAAAGAGGTGAAGAATAATGACATCATATGATAACGTACTTGCTTTTAGAAATTATGTAGCTTATGTAACATCACATAGAGCGGTAGTTAAGAGAAAGAAAAGAGGTAAAAGATAATGAATAAAAAAGAGTTTGAAAAACAAGCAAGAGAAATCGTTTCAAGAAATAGTGATTGTATAAAATGCAAAAAAGAAAAATATTGTAAAAAACACAATCTAAATAAAAATTGGATTGCTTGGGAAAGAAATTGTGATGATTTAGAGGTAAAAGATAATGAACACTAAAACAGCAATAGTAACAATAAATATAGCAACGCTTATAGCTACAGTATATTTAGTTTGTCACTTTAATAATTGGTTATGGGTGTTCTTCTATTTAGTATTTCATGTGTACGAAAGCAAAGAAGATGGAGAGTAATTATGAAACAAACATATAGTATTTTACAAAGAGAAGTAAATAAAAGTACAGGTCAAATAGCTGTTAGAGTGTGCAAAAAAGGTACACAAGATTTTATTAGCGAAAGCTTAAATTATTGCAGGTTAAGAAGTATCTTCAATGAAGAATTAACTTACTATCTTGTAAAACAGGAAAATGAGAAAGAAGCTATTAAGAAATTAAAAAATAGAGTTGTTAAGAAAGATGATCTATACGTTGAGATTAGATAAGGAGAAACAAAATGGAATTAAAGAAATTGAAGCATGAATACTTTAAGAGTGCTTTGGCATTGTGTGATTTTGTGAATAAAAAAGGCATTAAAAAAGAGAATATAGTTGAAATAATTAATATAAAAGGTATATACCCTTTCTCTATGTTTTATTATGAATAGGAGAAATAACATGGAACGTATAGAGGAAATAGAAAGTGCTATCAATCTAATTAATACCATATTAAGAAGTAGTAATTTGACATTAACAGTTAAAGAACGCAAAGGAAAACACTTTCCTGTAATTGTTGATGAAATCAATAAAAAAGAATATGTAATTATCAAAAAAGAGGAAAAGAACAATGGAAATTAAAGAACAATTAACACAAATGTTTTTAATGCAAGAAACATTAAATCAAAATATTTTAAAAGAGTTCGGTCAAGATAGCATGACCAAAGAAAAATTACAGTTAGCTATTATTGACGAATTAGGAGAACTAACACATGAATTAAAAGGTAATTGGTGCTGGTGGAAGAAAACACAAAAGCCTGTTGATAGAAAGCGTGTATTAGAAGAATTAGTAGACGTTTATCACTTTGTTATGACATGGGAAATGTTTAAACGTGTCGAATATAAAATTGAATATATTTTAAAGGCATACGCAATTGAAATATTAATGTTTGGTAAAAACGTAGAAAATGAAACGTTAGATTATATCATTTGTAGAATGGAACTAGATAAGCATAAATTAGATTGGTTGTTGAAACTAACCGAACAATTAGGTTTCTCATTTGATGAAGTATATCAAGAATATCTAAATAAGAATAAAATCAATTATGAAAGGCTAAAAAATGGATATTAAAAATGGAAATCTTATTAACTATTCTAGGCTTGTATGGTGTAGGCTCGTTAATGATTATTATTTGTTTAGAAACAAAATATAGAGAATTTATGATGGGAGAGAAAAGCAATGGAAAAAGTGGAGATAATGAAAGAGTTGATTGATCGCTATGAACAACTAAAATCAATGAAAGGTTGTAAAAGCGCTTATGATACAGTTGAGTTATATATTAAGAAGCTAGAGTTAAAACTAAAGAAATTATTATAGGTATTACCTTAATGCTTCAAATACTAAATTTAGTATGATAGAATGAACAAAAAGGAGTGGTAGCGTGACGGAAGCACAAAGAAAAGCGTCAAAGAAATATAACGAGAAAAACACAAAGCTATATCCTGTAAAGGTTAATTTAAGAACTGAAAAGGATATATACGATAAATTGGAAAGTGTTGATAATGTAAATGGTTATATTAAACAGCTAATTAGAAAAGATATTGAGAACTCATAAAAGAGTTCTTTTTTTATTGGAAAAATAATCAAAAAAACTCTTGTATATATGTAATACATATATTATAATGTAATTGAAGATAAGGAAAGGGATTGATAAATATGAAAATTGAAACATTAAAAGATAGAATTGAAAAAGCAAAAGAAACAATTAATAAGAAAGAAAACACAATCATTAAGAAAACAAAGATGATTGAAAAGAAACAAAAGCAAATTGAAAAAGCAAAAGAAGATAATGAAAAATATTGGCTTGAAGCGGATATTAGATCATTAGAAGATGATATTAAAAGAGGTAAAAAAGAAATTGAAGCTAAAAAGGAAACTTTAACAAAATATGAACTTCAATTAAAAGGTGAACTAGAAAAGGAAAGTTTATATGTAAAAGAAATGCCTATTCAATTCAAACAATTACAAGAAGCATTGGTTGAACGTTGGAACGAATGGCATAGAAATAGAAAAGCAACATTAAAAGCAAAATATGAAGAATTAGGTTATAAAGAGTTCATCAAAGAATACTCATATAACGATTATGATTTTATGAAAATTGATGATAAAAAATTAGAAGCTACCAACGAAAAAGAAGCAAAAGCTTTAATCATTGATCTATACAATAGAGTTAAAGAAATTACAGGAGAAGTTGAAAGTTGGGAAGATGTACACGCAACACAAGGAGCGCAAGGAATGGTAGTTTTAAATGGTACAGTTAGAGGAAAAGAGGGAGTAGCACAAGTAGAAAGCATTTTAGCAGGTGGTTATAACATTCAAAGATTACACATAAGAGTATTAGTTAAAGCATTATAAGGCTCATATAAAGAGCCTTTTTTTATTGAAAAAAATTTAAAAATATTATTGTAAAATATTGACATTTATAGGTAATACATATATAATATAGATGTAAGGTAAAGGAGATAAGAAAAATGTGGGATTATAAAGGAATTAAAGAAAGACTTGATCAATTACAAAATGCTAGTGATAGCATTAAATATAGAGGGTTGAAAAGCCTAGATAAATTAATTTCTATTGAAATTGATGAAGCTGAAACTAGAGAACAAATTAATACACTTCTAACCTATAGAAGAAAAACAAGATTAGCTTTAAAAAAGTTAGTCGCATAATAAAAAGTGAAGCGATAACACTTACAACACTAACTCAAAAGAAAGACGAGGATATTAAAATGGTAGAAACAATTTTAACAATAAAAGAAGCAATGAAATATTGTGATAATATAGGATGTGTTTATCCAACGGACGGAGAAAGTTATTACATTAATAGTAATGTACAAGTAAAGCTCGAAGCTATTGAATGTAGTGACGGATATTTCTTTGGTAGAGTTATCAATGATGAATTAAGAAGCATTAGAAAAGTAGAAAGTTTCTATAGTTCATCATTGGAAGAACTTTATCATCAAATTTCTTTAAGAAATAATGATGATAATGATGATTTTGAAGAATTTGAACCTTATGAAGAATAAGAAAGGCAAGGAAAAGAAAAATATATTAAATGGTTTTTTAAAGATATAGCATATTATGATTATGTGTTAGATTTTTTAAAAGAAATAAAAGCAAATGCACATTGTTTAAATACAATGGTGTATAAAGTACAAATTGACGGAAGTATTAAAGAAGAATTACCTCCATAGAAAATAAGAACTCAAAGAGTTCTTTTTTATAAATAGATTGAATTTTATAATTAATATGTTATTATATAAGTGTCTTTTAGAGAATGAACTAAAAGACTATGGTACTTGTCGAGGGTATTTGTAGAATGAACTGTTTTTTTCTTATTTTAAATCCTTTCTAGTATAAAAGACACAAAAGCAATTAAGACACTGTAAAAGGTGTCTTTTTTGCTTGTAAATATTTAACATTAAAAGTATTCAAATAGTAAATTTATGATATAATTATTTTGAAAAAGTAACAAAAGGAGGGTTAAAAATGTCATTAATTATAGGAAGCGCAAGACAAGATGAAAGAGGTAAATATAATGGAGGTAAAGCAGGAGACCAAACAGGAAGAGAAGTCTCTACACAAGCTTATTATAGACACTCTAAAGGATGGTATGTGATACGTGCTAAAAGTGTATCTCATGCTAACGCATTAGCAAGTGCAATGCAACAAGCTTGTAACAACAATAATATTGGTTACGATCAATCTAATCGAGGGGGAGTAATTACCCAAATTAGAAAGTACGGAGCATTAAATAAGATTGCTGTTAAAACTGAATGTGATTGTTCTAGTTTAGTACGTGCTTGTGTTATTCAAGCGTGTGGAAAAGATGTGGGCAACTTCACAACATCAAATGAAGCTAGTGTATTAGAAGCTAGTGGGTTGTTTGAAAGTAAAAAAGCGGTTGATAGTTCAACAGTTTTATACAATGGTGATATTTTAGTCACTAAAACAAAAGGGCATACAGTTATTGTTGTAAGCGGTAAAGCAAGAGCAAATACAGTTAATGTACCAACTAATTCATCTAATGATAATTGGGTTAATAGATTAAACGCTGAAATCAAAAGACAAGGCTTTTCTACATATCCATTAGTTAAAAAAGGTGCTAAAGGAAACATCACAAGATTAATTCAAGAAAGATTAAATAGTGTAGGTTTTCATTTAAATGTTGATGGAGATTTTGGTACAAATACTTATAACGCTGTTAAAGTGTTCCAACGTAATAGAGGTTTAAAAGTTGATGGTAAAGTTGGTCCTAAAACTTGGTCATGGTTAATTAAAGGAACTAAAATGTAATGGCTAAACGTGGTAGAAAAAGCAAAAAAGATGTTATTGAAGAAAATTTAGATCGTATCGAAGAAATGGCTAGGTATGGAGCAAATGAAGCTGATATTGCTAAATCTTTAGGTATTTCAATTTCAACATGGGAGAAGTACAAAAACGAATTTTCACAATTAAAAGAAGTCTTAAAAAATGCAAGGCAAGATTTAGTTGTAGAGATTAAAAGCGCATTAGTTAAACGTGCTTTAGGCTTTAGCTATGAAGAAAAGAAGCAATACATAACCGAAGATGAAGAGGGTTATAAGAAAAAGCATACTGAAATCACAACTAAATATTGTCCTCCTGATGTGGGGGCAATAAATAGTGCCTTACAAAATTTTGATGATAATTGGTATAGAGATAAAAGACAAATTGAATTAAAGCGCCAAGAATTAGAATTAAGAAAACAAATGGCAAATGATAAAGAATGGGAGTGATAGCATATGAAAAATATAATTAACGTAGATTTTCAAAACACAATAAATAGCGGTATGTATTGTGTAGCGAATGATACAAACATATTATATTTATGCCTTACTCCCTCTTTAGTTCAAAAAACAAATTATAGAGTTGAAGTTACTGATATTAATAATATTATTCATACATCAAAAGCAATAGAGTTAAATGCGAATAATCAAATTAAGTATCAAGTGATCAATGATTATTACAATGGCAATGGTGTTATGAAAATAAGATTATTAAGCGATGAAAGTAATAGTGATTATATAATTTTTAATTGTGTTGAGTTCACAACCGAAGATTTAATTTGTAAATATGCAAATGGTCAATATAACTTTTCAGTTAAAAAAGTAAATCCTCTTGATTTACCAATAGCAACAAAAGAAAAGTTAGGAGCGGTCATTGTTGGTGATGGTTTAGAAGTAGATACAGCAGGTAAGATAACCGCAAATGGTGGTGTTAAATTACCTATTAGTGCAAATGATGTTATTGATAACTTTGAAAGTGTAGATGAAACACAACACGTTATTAATAAAGATTTAAAAGATAGAATACCAATAGCGAGTGGCTCAATATCAAATGAGGAATTAGAAAAATTATTAATATAAGGAGAAAATAAAAATGGCAAATTATTTAGATAAAGATGGTGTAGTTTATTTATGGGGAAAGATTAAAGGAAAATTTGTAGCAAAAGAAAGTGGTAAAGGCTTATCAACAAATGACTATACTACAACTGAAAAAAATAAATTAGCTGGAATTGCTACTAATGCTAATAATTATAACTTACCTACAGCTAGTTCAACTGTATTAGGTGGTGTGAAAGTTGGTACAAACTTATCTATTTCAAGTGGAGTATTAAGCGCAAAAGATACAACTTATGGAAACATGAAAGGTGCAACAGCAAGTGCTAATGGAGAAAGTGGTTTAGTACCAGCACCAACACAAGGTAACGAGGGAAAATATTTAAAAGGTGATGGAACATGGGGAACACCAACCAATACAACTTATGGAGTTATGAAAGGTGCAACAGCAAGTGCTGATGGTGCAAGTGGTTTAGTACCAGCACCAACAAAAGGGGATTCAACACGATATTTAACAAGTGATGGAAAATGGTCAAGTATACTATTCCCAACTTATCCTTTAGCTTCTTCTAGCCTTGATGGTTTAATGAGTAGAAATGATAAAGCTAAATTAAATGGTATCGAAAATGGCGCAAATAAAACAATTGTAGATGACACATTAAGTGACACATCTACAAATCCTGTACAAAACAAAATTGTAAAAACCAAGATTGATATAGTTGAAAATTTAGCCAATCAAGCAAATATACAAGCTGGAGATGTAGCTTCAGCTATAAAGTATGGAGCGCTTCCTGCTGATGTTGGTTTCATTTATAAAGACACAGGTGGTACAAGCTATGGGTTGTTTAATGATTTAACAAGTTTTGTTGATTTATCACCATACGCTAAAAAAGCTGATATTGTAGGAACATACAAATATAAAGGTTCAGTAGATACAGCAAGTGCATTACCAACTAGTGGACAAACAACAGGAGATGTATATAATATCGTTGCTTCAAGTTCATATGGTTCAGCAGGTTGTAACGTAGCATGGAATGGTAGCAATTGGGACTCATTAGGTGGTATTTTTACAATCACATCAATTTCAAACAGCGAATTAGATACAATTTGTGTATAGGAGAAAAAACAATATGGCAAAATTTCTAGATGAAACAGGTGTACAATATCTATGGGAAAAAACAAAAAAATATATAAATAGTCATAGTAGTGGCGGTGGTGTTAGCAACACATTAAATATTGGTCAAAACTTTAACGGATATACTGACGGAGAGGGGTATATTATCTTGTGTATTCCTCATGTTGTCCAATGGTATGAAGCAAATGGTAAACCTAGCAAAGTTGTAGTAAGCGGTGGCGGTAATTTTAATCTTATTTATGATGGTCAAACAAGCAAAGGCTCTTATACTGTTGTTCCTGTAAATATAGATACTATCGCATCAATAGCAACTCAAATATCACAAGGGTATTTGAGAATAAAGCCAAATTGGACAACAGGTGGTAGTTCTAGTTGGAAAAGATATTTAATTGCTGGTTACACAACTCAAAATATAATTTTAACTGTAAAATAAAGAGGTGATTTAAAGTGGCAAAACATTATGCAATTTGTGAAAATATGTGTTTAGAAGAAGCTTATTCAAAAAAAGAAATTGATGAAAAAATGAGTGATATAGTCATTATTGAAATAGAAGTGAAAGGTGCATATGGTTATGGTCAAGAATATTTAGAAAACTTTGAAGCTGGTAATATAGCGGATTATTATGTTAAAAGTGTAATGATTGAAGATCCAAACAGGCATATTCGATATACTGAAAAACAACCTGTTGTTTCTACTAATGAGGGGAATATTAAAACCCTTGATGTACTAGCAGTTAAATTAAGAGATAGTACCAATAAAATTAGCGTTGAATATCACTTTGATACTCAAGTATCACAAAGTGACCCAGTTACTTTTAAAGTTATGATAGTTTTACAAAATAAAAAAGGCGCTAAAAAATATGAGTACGCTGGATAACATTTATAAATTAAAAAAATAAGAAAATAAGGGAGATAAACAAAATGAAAGTAAAAGCAAATTTTGATTACAACGATATTTTATTAAAAAGATTAGTAAAGAAAGATGAAGTTATTGAAGTTGATGATGTAAGAGCAAAAGTGCTAACAACTGAATTATACAATGGTGTACCTTTTTGTAATATTGTAGAAGAAAAACAAAAAGAAAAAGAGGAAGATAAAGAACCATTAGAGCCTAAAGAACCTTTAGAAGAAAATAAAGATATTTTACAACCTAAAGAAGATTTAGATGAAGTTGTAGAAGAAAAGCCAAAAAGAAAAAGAACTAGAAAAGCTAAAGTTGAAGAATAAGATCGTAAATATTTAGCAAGGAAAAGAGGTGAGACCAATGTATATTCTAGTTAATGCTTATGAAAATAGGAGTGTTGAAACAACTCAAAAAACAATAGGTAAAACATTTGAAAATGAAGCAACTATATTAAAAATCCTATTACATGGTGATATGGTTGAAAATGATGTTTACCTAGAGTTTAAGAAAGAAGATTGTTCTAAATTTATGACCCAACCACTTCAAATAGTAAATGATGAAGATAATAATTATTATATTGAATACAAAATGCCTAATAGCTTGTTAGATCAAAAAGGCAATTTAAGAATGGAAGTTGTATTAAGAAAAGATGATTATGTATGGAAATCATACGCTATTGATTTTAATGTTCTTGATAGTATTAACGCTAGTAATGAAGTGGCACAAGAAAACAACGATATTATTTCTTATGTTATGGATAGAGTTAATGTTATTGAAAAAGATGGTGAGGGTAATAAATATCTTGCTGATGATGGAACTTATAAAGAAGTACAAAGTGGAGCAAGTGATTATAATGATTTAGCTAACAAACCTATTACAAGGGTAGTAAGTGGTGATAGTTCTAATAAATACCCTTTAAGAGATTTAGAAACAGGGTTATATATCTTAACGGGATATTTTACACCTTATAAGGGTATTGATGTTCCTATGGTTGCAATGGATGTATTCACGATAGTAACAAGAAATGATAGCACATCATATATACAAATGATTTTCCCTTTCAACAATCAAATTCAATATATAAAAACTACTGATACATCATATGAAAGGAATTTCTTATCATTGAACGATTTACAAAAGGAAATGAAAGTTGTAGAAAATACATATTCTACAAGCGTAACAATTCAATTAAATGATAGAAATAGTTTTCAATATACAAAAGACCTTAAAAAGCTAACAGTTAATTTACCAGCTAATATTGAAGCTGGTTATAATGCTCAAATAGTCTTTAATAGTGGAAGTACAGCAACTGAATTAGTTTTTAATGGTGATATAGTTTGGATTGGTGATGATGTTTCAAATAGTAAATTTACACCTCAAGCAAACAAATATTATACTGTTGATGTTTGGAAAGATGTTAATAAACTCATAGCTAAAGTATTAGCTATTTAAGGAGGTAATTATTATGTTTGTTGATGATTTATATAGTACATCTACTGAAATGGGATTAACAGCAAATATGGGTAGACAATTAAGAGAAATGATTGAAGAAGTAACTTCACGAGTTGAAGAATTAGAAGCAAGTCAAATTGACTTGTCAAATTATGTTACAAAAATATGGTAGAAGTATGGTAGTAAAAACGGTAGTAAGAAAAAAAGTATGGTAGGAGGATATAACAATGTCACAAGAATTAAACCAAGTTAAAATTAATAAGATTTCAAAAGCTTTATATGATGAAAAGGTTGCTGATGGTACGATCACAACAACAATGCAAGAACAAGAAGTATGGATTTTTACGGATGATGAAGTATTTACAAGTGATGAAAAAACTAAATTAAATGGTATTGAAGCAGGAGCGCAAGTAAACCCAACTAAATTAAGTGAATTAACTAATGATGTTAATTTTGTTACTAATTCAGTAAATAACTTAACAAATTATTATACTAAATCAAATACTTATACTAAAACCGAAGTAAACGACTTGATCAATGGAATTACTTCTATGAATGTAGCGGTAGTAACAACATTACCAACAAGCGGTATTAGTACAACTACAATTTATTTAGTACCTAAATCAACTGGCCAAACAAATAACGCATATGATGAATATTTATATGTTAATAGCAAATGGGAAAAGATTGGTGATACTACTATTGATTTATCTAACTATGTTAAAAAGACTGAATTATCAACAGTAGCAACAAGTGGCTCATACAATGATTTATCAAATAAGCCAACTATTCCAACAGTAACAAATGATTTAACTGATACATTAAAATCTCATTATGATAGTGCTTATACACATTCACAATCAACACACGCTCCATCAAATGCACAAGCAAACGTATTAGAAAAAGTAAAAGTAAATGGAGTTCAACAAACAATTTCTAATAAAGAAGTCAATATTACAGTACCAACAGCTAAAACAGTTATTTGGTAATTATGTCTCAAACTTTAAACGGTATTACAGTAAACAAACTAACTTTAGCACAATATAAAAGTGCTAAAGCTAGTAGTTCACTGAAAACAAATGAAGTATATGTTATTAGTGATATTGATGAACAATTAGAAAATTTATTAGTTTACAAGGAAAGTTTAGATGTAAATAAACCGATTATTTTAAGAAATCTAGAAAGCGGTTTATATAAGATTTATGGATATTTCAAATATAACTCTAATCAAACAGGAATTAGCGGAGTTGACCCATTCGCATATGTGATTATTGAGAAAGGTAGTTCATTATCATATGCAACTATTATTGATACAACAAAGGTAGTTAGATATTCAATTACAAACACAACATATCAAGAATTAGATGATACAGGGTGGATTGACGCAACATTAACAAGCGATTTCATTTCATATGCAAATAATGATGAAAACAAACCAAGATATAGAAAAAAGAATGGTATTGTATATATTCGTGGTTGTGTATCTCCTAGTGCTGAAATAGGAGCAAGTGCAACAGGGAAAATAATATTTACTTTACCAAGTGGATATAGACCAACTTTTGGATTGATTAAAGTATGTCAAGGTTCAGGCAAAAACGTATGGTGTTTAGCGGTAAATACAAACGGAACTGTAACCATTGCTAGATATGGAACAACAGCAAATGCAAAAATTCCAACAAGTGCATGGTTACCTTTTGAAATTAGTTTTCCTATTTAGGAGGAGCAATGAAATATATAACTAATTTAAGTGATTTCTATAAATCTAAAGAATGGGAAGCATTTAGAAAGCAAGTCATACATGATCGCTTAAATGAATTTGGAGAAACAATAGACGAGGTAACAGGAAAGCCAATATATAAAGAATATGACATTATTCTACATCACAAAATAGAATTGACTTTAGAAAATGTTAATGATGTATCTATTAGTTTAAACCCTAGTAACATTATGATCGTATCGTTTAAAACTCATAATGAAATACATAGGCGCTTTGGAAATTATAAAAAGAAAGTCATATTAGTACATGGTTCACCTTGTAGCGGTAAATCTACATGGGTTGAGAATGTAGCAACTAAAGATGATATTATCCTAGACATGGATAAGATATGGCAAATGATTTCTATAAATCCAAAGTATATTAAGCCTAATAGACTTAAAGAGCCTGTATTTGCATTGAGAGAGTCTATGATGGATATTATCAAAATGAGAAGCGGTATGTGGTTTAATGCTTATGTAATTGTAACCATGCCTAGATATATGGAGCGTAAAAGATTAATTGATCGTTTAGGAGTAGATGAAGTCATACACATTAAAGAAGAAATGAGAGTATGCCTAGAAAGGCTATATGACAATCCTAATGGACGAAACAAAGAAGAGTATGAGAAGTATATAAAAGATTACTTCACATCATATCAAGAAGAATAATGTATGTAGTACGGAACTAATAATAAGTTGTTAGTTCCATAGTGCATATATCGAAAATAAAATATAAAGGAGGATACGAGATTATGGACAATAGAGCAATAGTAGGTGTTATTGATAATTTAACAAGCAATAGCACAACGGACGCATTAAGCGCAAATCAAGGTAGAGTATTGAAAGGGATGATAGATAACATTGGAAGTGATTTACCTTTATTAGTAGGGACTGATAGTAATATTATTGTCATTGATAATTTATCTAATGGTGTTTATATGCTAACAGGTAAATATAAATACACTAATACGACAGCTATAGGAACAACAAGCGAACGTTTTCTAATCAATGTATATCATAGTGGAAATGAATTACACTTTACTTTATTTTCTCCAACGGGAGTTATGAGAAGAGTTATAGCGGAAGATGGGGTTGTAACTACAAATAACTATTTCCAAATAAAAGAGGATAAGATCACATTGAATGGAAATGTTATACCAATATTAGATAGTGGATATAGCAACATTACATTAAAGAGTGGAATAACAGTACATAATCCAACTACTTATCCTGTTAGGTGTAAGAAGCAAGGAAACATAGTATTTATTGAGGGTGCAGTAAAAGGAGTAACAACTAAAGCAAAAGAGTTAGGTGTATTACCTGATGGATATAGACCAAGCAAGGCTAAATACTTTACTCAAGCTAGATCGGGTGGAGCAATAGATACTTTACAAATAAGTACTAATGGATTAATAGAGATAATGAACTCAACAGCAACTACATTTAATGCAAGTGATTATCATTTCATTAGTACATCATTTATTATTTAATTAGTGAAAATAAAGAGGTAATATATATGAGTAATATTAAACCAATGAAGAATAGTAAGCATAAGTGTAAATGGAAAGATGATTATATCAAAGAGAATAGAAAGAAAAATAGAAAAGAAAATAGAATGGTTAAACCATATAAAAAGGATAGTGTAGAGAGTAGATGATACCCTCCCATATGAGAAAATTTAAAAATCATCTAGGGGACTAACTTCCGGAAGACGTTACTTTAAAAGATGATCCGGATG
>OGUA01000091.1_pt1 | contig 68157 bp, 75 predicted proteins | sample 1573691 | NCBI WGS metagenome assembly OGUA01 (sample SAMEA2581925, study PRJEB24529) | metagenome | biome: Human gut stool | place: China | collected 2011 | reverse complement strand
GCGCAAAGACACGTTCAGAAGTTTCTGGTGGCGGAAGAAAACCTTGGAGACAGAAAGGAACTGGTCATGCAAGACAGGGTTCTACAAGATCTCCACAGTGGACAGGCGGTGGTGTTGTATTTGCACCAAAGCCAAGAGATTATTCATTCAAGATGAATAAGAAGGAAAAGAGAATTGCTCTTCTTTCTGCATTATCATCAAAGGTTGCTGACAACAAGATCGTAGTTCTTGATGCATTTAACCTTGATGAAGTTAAGACAAAGAAGTTCGCAGAAGTTATGAGCAACTTAAAGGTTGATAAGGCTTTAGTAGTTATTGAAGGTGAGAACAAGAACGTAGTTCTTTCAGGAAGAAACATTCCTACAGTTAAGGTTTCAGCTACTAACGAAATCAACACATACGATGTATTAAAGTATGAAACATTAGTAGTTACTAAGGCTGCTGTTGAAAAATTAGAGGAGGTGTATGCATAATGGCAAACGTACAGTATTATGATGTAATCCTCAAGCCTGTAATCACAGAGAAGTCTATGGCTGATATGGCAGATAAGAAGTATACATTCTTAGTTCATACAGATGCTAACAAGACAATGATTAAGGATGCTGTTGAGAAGATGTTCGAAGGAACTAAGGTTGCTTCAGTTAACACAATGAATCTTGATGGCAAGAAGAAGAGAAGAGGCAGAACAGCTGGTACAACTTCTAAGACTAAGAAGGCAATTGTACAGTTAACAGCTGACAGCAAGGAAATCGAAATCTTTGAAGGCCTTTAATTAGTAGCTTTAAAGTGTAGAAAACAATATTACACAGACTCGAAAGGAGAGAAATAATGGGAATTAAGACATATAACCCATATACACCTTCCAGAAGAAATATGACTGGATCTGATTTCTCAGAGATTACAAAGAGTACTCCAGAGAAGTCATTACTTGCTAAGAAGAGCAAGAATGCTGGTCGTAACAACCAGGGTAAGATTACTGTAAGACACCACGGTGGTGGAAACAGACAGAAGTATAGAATGATTGATTTCAAGAGAAACAAGGAAGGCGTTCCAGCACAGGTTATCGGAATTGAGTACGATCCAAACAGAACAGCTAACATCGCTCTTATCTGCTACGCAGATGGTGAGAAAGCATATATCCTTGCTCCTCAGGGATTAACAGATGGCATGACAGTACAGAATGGTGCTGGTGCAGAAGTCAGAGTAGGTAACTGCTTACCACTTTCAGAGATTCCAGTTGGTACTCAGGTACACAACATTGAATTATATCCAGGTAAGGGTGGACAGCTTGTTCGTTCTGCTGGAAACTCAGCTCAGCTTATGGCTAAGGAAGGCAAGTATGCAACACTTAGATTACCATCAGGCGAGATGAGAATGGTTCCAATTATCTGCCGCGCAACAATCGGTGTTGTAGGTAATGGAGATCACAACCTTATTAATCTTGGTAAGGCTGGACGTAAGAGACATATGGGTATCAGACCTACAGTTCGTGGTTCTGTTATGAACCCTAATGACCATCCACATGGTGGTGGTGAAGGTAGAGCACCAGTTGGTCGTCCAAGCCCAATGACACCTTGGGGCAAGCCAGCTATGGGTCTTAAGACTCGTAAGGCTAAGAAGGCTTCAAACAAGCTTATCGTAAGAAGAAGAAACGGAAAGGCTATTAAGTAATTAGCCTACAATCGTAACTATTATTATTCACGAAGATTATAAGGAGGTTTCAACCTATGGCTCGATCACTTAAAAAGGGAGCATTTGCAGACGAAAGCTTACTTAAGAAAGTTGATGCTTTAAATGCTGCAAACGACAAACAGGTTATTAAGACTTGGTCTCGTCGTTCAACAATTTATCCTCAGTTTGTAGGTCATACAATCGCTGTTCATGATGGTAGAAAGCATGTGCCTGTATATGTTACAGAGGATATGGTTGGTCATAAGCTCGGTGAGTTCGTTGCAACAAGAACTTACAGAGGACACGGCAAAGACGAAAAGAAGAGTAGATAATTTGAATTTTTGAAAGGAGGTTTAATCCATGGCTAACGGACATAGATCCCAGATTAAACGTGAAAGAAACGCTGTTAAGGATACAAGACCAAGCGCAAAGTTATCTTACGCTAGAGTATCTGTTCAGAAGGCTTGTTTCGTATTAGATGCTATCAGAGGCAAGAGCCTTGATGAAGCACTTGCAATTGTTATGTACAATCCAAGATATGCATCATCTATTATAGAGAAGTTATTAAAGTCAGCAGCAGCTAATGCTGAGAACAATAACGGTATGGACCCAAGTAAGTTATATGTAGAAGAGTGCTACGCTAACAAGGGACCAACAATGAAGAGAGTACATCCAAGAGCACAGGGTAGAGCTTACAGAATCGAAAAGAGAATGAGCCACATCACTGTTGTTTTAAATGAAAGATAATTATTTTCTAAGAGATAGAAAGGAGTCTTTATGGGACAGAAAGTTAATCCTCATGGTTTAAGAGTCGGCGTAATCAAAGACTGGGATGCAAAGTGGTATGCAGAAGACGATTTCGCTGATAACCTTGTAGAAGATTATAACATTAGAAAATTCCTCAAGAATAAGTTATATGCTGCAGGAATTTCAAAGATTGAAACAGAGAGAGCTTCAGACAGATTAAAGATCGTTATTCATACAGCTAAGCCTGGTATCGTAATCGGTAAGGGTGGTGCTGAAATCGAGAACTTAAAGAAGCAGGTAGAGAAGTTAACATCTGCTAAGAAGTTAAGCATTGATATCAAGGAAGTTAAGAGACCTGATAAGGATGCTCAGCTTGTTGCAGAGAACATCGCTCAGCAGTTAGAGAACCGTATCTCTTTCAGAAGAGCTATGAAGTCTTGCATGGGCAGAACAATGAAGCAGGGAGCTAAGGGTATCAAGACATCTTGCTCAGGACGTCTCGGTGGAGCTGATATGGCTCGTACAGAGTTCTATAGCGAGGGTACAATTCCTCTTCAGACACTTCGTGCAGATATCGACTATGGATTTGCAGAAGCAGATACAACTTATGGCAAGGTTGGTGTTAAGGTTTGGATCTACGAAGGTGAGGTTCTTCCTACAAAGAATAATGCCAACGCTAACGTAGAAAAGGAAGGGAGCGATAAGTAATGTTACTACCTAAGAGAGTGAAACATCGTAGACAGTTCCGTGGTTCAATGGCTGGTAAGGCTACAAGAGGCAACAAGATTACAAATGGTGAATATGGTATCGTTGCAACAGAACCATGCTGGATTAAGTCAAATCAGATAGAAGCAGCCCGTATTGCTATGACACGTTATATCAAGCGTGGCGGTAAAGTATTTATTAAAATTTTCCCAGATAAGCCGGTAACAGGTAAGCCTATCGGTGTTCGAATGGGTAAAGGTAAAGGTAACTTGGAGTGCTGGGTAGCAGTAGTTAAACCTGGACGTGTAATGTTTGAAATTTCAGGTGTCCCTGAAGAAACTGCAAGAGAAGCGTTACGTCTTGCAACACACAAACTCCCTTGCAAGTGTAAGGTGGTTTCACGTGCAGACTTAGAAGGCGGTGATAACAGTGAAAATTAATAAATATGTAGAAGATTTAAAGGCAAAATCAGCTGCAGAATTAAACGAAGAATTAGTAGCTGCTAAAAAGGAACTTTTCAATTTAAGATTTCAGAACGCAACAAATCAGTTGGAAAATACAAGCAGAATCAAAGAAGTAAGAAAGAATATTGCTAGAATCCAGACTGTAATTGCTCAGAAGAATGCATAATTTATTCCTAAGAAAGGAGAATTGGCTGTGGAAGAGAGAAATTTAAGAAAGACTCGAACAGGCAGAGTTGTAAGCAACAAGATGGATAAGACAATCGTTGTTGCAGTAGAAGACAACGTAAAGCATCCACTTTACAATAAAATCGTTAAGAGAACATACAAGTTAAAAGCTCACGATGAAAACAATGAATGTTTAATCGGTGATGTTGTTAAGGTAATGGAAACCAGACCTTTATCTAAGGATAAGAGATGGAGATTAGTTGAAATTATCAGCAGAGCTAAATAATTTTAATAAGTTAGAATTAAAATTGATATTACTGAAAGGGGTAGTATTATGGTACAACAGGAAACCAGACTTAAGGTTGCTGATAACACAGGTGCTAAAGAAATTCTTTGCATCAGAGTTATGGGTGGCTCAACAAGAAGATATGCAAATATCGGTGATGTAATTGTCGCTACTGTTAAAGAAGCAACACCAGGCGGCGTTGTTAAAAAGGGCGATGTTGTTAAGGCCGTAGTCGTACGTACTGTAAAGGGCGCACGCCGTAAAGACGGTTCATATATTAGATTTGATGAAAATGCTGCAGTAATTATTAAAGATGACAAGACTCCTAGAGGAACTCGTATCTTTGGACCAGTAGCAAGAGAGTTAAGAGATGCACACTTCATGAAGATTGTATCTCTGGCTCCGGAAGTATTATAGGAGGTGCCACAATGTCAGCTGTAAGAATTAAGAAGGGCGATACTGTTAAGGTTATCGCAGGAAAAGACAAAGGCAAAGAAGGCAAAGTAATGTCTGTCAATGCAAAGAACCATACAGCATTAGTTGAGGGCGTAAACATGGTAACAAAGCATGCGAAGCCAAGCGCAGCTAATCAGCAGGGTGGAATTCTCCACCAGGAAGCGCCAATCGATATTTCTAATATCATGTATGTCGTAAAAGGCAAGACAACAAAGATTGGCTACGAATTTAAGGACGGAAAGAAAGTTCGTGTTGCAAAGGCAACTGGCGAAGTTATTGATTAATACAGGAAGGAGGCAATAAATTTTGAGTAGACTTAGAGAGTTATACGATAACGAAATTACAAAGAAGATGACAGAAAAGTTCGGTTACAAGAATCCGATGATGGTTCCGAAGATCGACAAGATTGTAATCAACATGGGCGTTGGTGAAGCAAAGGAAAATTCAAAGCTTCTCGATGCTGCAGTTAAGGAAATGGAAACAATTTCAGGTCAGAAAGCAGTTCTTACAAGAGCAAAGAATTCAATTGCTAACTTCAAGTTAAGAGAAGGTCAGGCAATCGGTTGTAAGGTTACACTTCGTGGTGAGAAGATGTATGAATTCTTAGACAGACTTGTAAACCTTGCATTACCTCGTGTACGTGACTTCAGAGGCGTAAGCGCTGATTCATTCGACGGCAGAGGAAACTATGCATTAGGTATCAAAGAGCAGATTATCTTCCCGGAAATCGAATATGATAAGATTGACAAGGTCAGAGGTATGGATGTAATCATTACAACAACCGCTAAGACTGATGAAGAAGCTCGTGAATTGTTGAGAATGTTCAACATGCCATTCAAGAAATAATAATAGGAGGGAAATTCAATGGCTAAGACTTCAATGAAGATTAAGCAGCAGAGAGCACCTAAGTTCTCTACAAGAGAGTATTCTCGTTGTAGAATCTGTGGACGTCCACATGCTTATTTAAGAAAATACGGAATCTGCAGAATTTGCTTCCGTGAATTAGCATACAAAGGTCAGATTCCAGGTGTGAAGAAAGCATCTTGGTAAGATGAAAATCGTACAGCATTAAAGAGAGATACGGCGTATGCCGTGTTCCTTTAATGCAAACCATTTAACGTAGTCCTGCAAAGCAGGAAACCGGTGAATTTTAAGGAGGATATAAAAAAATGACAGATCCAATCGCAGATATGCTTACAAGAATCCGTAATGCTAACACAGCAAAGCATGATACAGTTGATGTACCATCATCAAAGATGAAGCTTTCCATCGCTAAGATTCTCTTAGACGAAGGTTATATCAAGGCTTACGAACTCGTTGATAACGGTAACTTCAAGGATATCCATATCACATTAAAGTATGGTAAGGATAAGAACGAAAAGATTATTTCCGGACTGAAGAGAATTTCTAAGCCAGGTCTTCGTGTTTACGCAAGCAAGGACGAACTGCCAAAGGTTCTCGGCGGACTCGGTATTGCTATTATTTCAACAAACCAGGGTGTTGTTACTGACAAGGAAGCCAGAAAGCTTAACGTTGGTGGCGAAGTACTCGCTTTCGTTTGGTAGTTTATTCATAAAATTTAGGAGGTGCACGGCATGTCACGTATAGGAAAAATGCCTATCGCTATCCCGGCAGGCGTTACTGTTGAGATTGCAGAAAATAATAAAGTGACTGTAAAAGGTCCTAAGGGAACTCTTGAAAGAGTTTTACCTTCAGAAATGGACATTAAAATGGAAGGTTCTGAAATCGTTGTTTCAAGACCGAATGACTTAAAGAAAATGAAGTCATTACATGGATTAACAAGAACATTAATTAACAACATGGTAATCGGTGTAACAGAAGGTTACGAAAAGAAGCTCGAAGTTAACGGTGTAGGTTACAGAGCTCAGAAGCAGGGTAAGAAGTTAGTATTATCTTTAGGTTACTCTCATCCGGTTGAAATGGAAGATCCGGAAGGACTTGAAACAGTTCTCGACGGTCAGAACATCATCGTTGTTAAGGGTATTGATAAAGAAAAAGTTGGCCAGTATGCTGCTGAAATCAGAGCAAAGAGAGCTCCGGAACCTTACAAGGGCAAGGGTATTAAGTATGCTGATGAAGTTATCAGACGTAAAGTCGGTAAGACTGGTAAGAAATAATTAAAGGAGTGAACAAAAATGGTTAGTAAGAAGTCAAGAGCAGTAGTTCGTGAAAATAAACATAGAAGATTACGTAATCGTTTCAGTGGTACTGCAGCAAGACCACGTTTAGCTGTGTTTAGAAGCAATAATCATATGTACGCTCAGATTATTGACGATACAGTTGGAAAGACACTTGTTTCAGCATCTACACTTGATAAGGAAGTTAAGGCTGAATGTGAAAAGACAAATAACGTTGATGCAGCTGCAGTAGTTGGTACAGTTGTTGCTAAGAGAGCGTTAGAAAAAGGTATCACAACTGTTGTCTATGATAGAGGCGGTTTTGTATATGAAGGAAAAGTAAAAGCATTGGCAGAGGCAGCTAGAGAAGCTGGCCTTGAATTCTAGGCAGAAGGGAGATACAGTATGAAACGTACAATAATTGATGCTAGTCAGTTAGAATTAAATGATAATGTAGTATCAATCAAGCGTGTAACAAAGGTTGTAAAGGGCGGACGTAACATGCGTTTTGCAGCATTAGTAGTTGTTGGTGACGGCAACGGACACGTAGGTGCAGGTGTTGGTAAGGCAGCTGAAATTCCAGAAGCTATCCGCAAGGGAAAAGAAGATGCTATCAAACATTTAGTAGAAGTTCCAATCGATGAGAACGGTTCAGTTCCACATGATTTTCTTGGAAAGTTCGGAGGAGCTACAGTATTATTAAAGAGAGCTCCAGAAGGTACTGGTATCATCGCTGGTGGTCCAGCACGTTCAATCCTTGAGCTTGCAGGTATCAAGAATATCCGTACAAAGTCACTTGGATCAAACAACAAGCAGAATGTTGTATTAGCAACAATCGAAGGACTTAAGTCTATGAAGACTCCAGAAGAAGTTGCAAGACTTCGTGGAAAGTCAGTTAGCGAGATCCTTGGTTAATTAAATTGTGATTCCTGCTAAGCAGGAGATGGAGGTTAAAATGGCTGAGAAGTTAAGAATAACTTTAGTTAAGTCTCCAATCGGCGCTGTTCCTAAGCATAGAAAAACTGTTGAAGCTATGGGTCTTACAAAGATGCATAAGACAGTTGAACTTCCAGATAATGCTGCTACAAGAGGACAGATTCAGCAGATTGGTTATATGTTAAAGGTAGAAGAAATCTAATTACAGATAAGGAGGTGCAATGATGGATTTATCTAATTTGAGACCTGCAGAAGGTTCAGTATTAAGCGATAATTTCAGAAGAGGTCGTGGACATGGCTCAGGTAACGGCAAGACAGCTGGTAAGGGTCATAAAGGACAGAAAGCTCGTTCAGGAGCACCAAGACCAGGTTTTGAAGGTGGCCAGATGCCATTATATAGAAGAATTCCTAAGAGAGGATTCACTAACAGAAACCGTAAGGAATTCGTTGCTATTAATGTTAATGTATTAGATCGTTTTGATAACGGTGCAGAGGTTACTGTTGATACATTAATCGAGTCAGGAATCGTTAAAGATCCTAAGGACGGAATCAAGATTCTTGCAAACGGCGAGCTTACAAAGAAGCTTACTGTTAAGGCTAACGCATTCAGTGCTGCAGCTAAGGAGAAGATCGAGGCTCTCGGCGGAACCTGCGAGGTGATCTAATATGTTTAAAACACTTGTAGGCGCTTTTAAGAACAAAGATATAAGAAAAAAGATAATATATACATTATTAATTCTTGTTGTTGTCAGAGTTGGAAGTTTACTTCCAATCCCTGGTGTAGACACCAATTATTTTAGTAGCTTACTTAGTGGAATTAATACTGGTGATTTAAGTTATCTCAGTGCTTTCACAGGAGGTTCATTCGAAAGAATGTCCCTCTTTGCGCTGAGCATAACACCATATATCACATCTTCAATTATTATGCAGCTTCTCACAATCGCAATTCCTAAATTAGAGGAAATGCAGAAAGAGGGAGAGGATGGCAGAAAGAAGATAGCATCGATTACGAGATATGTAACAATTGGACTTTCATTAATAGAAAGTATTGCTATGGCAGTTGGCTTTGGTAGATCAGGTCTTATCAAGGATTCAGCACAGCTTAGCACATTACATTATGTAGTATGTATAATCGTAGTTGTAGCTGCACTTACAGCTGGTTCAGCAGTATTAATGTGGCTTGGTGAGCGAATCACTGAAAAGGGTGTTGGAAATGGTATTTCAATTGTACTTTTAATTAATATCATATCAGGTATGCCTAGTGATTTTGCTACATTATATAGCACATTTGTTGCACCAAAGACACCTGCAAAGGGTGTTTTAGCAGCAGTAATAATATTAGCAATTCTTATTGTTATGGTAGTTCTTGTATGCTTCCTTCAGGATGGAGAGAGAAGAATTCCTGTTCAGTACTCTCAGAAGGTCAGCGGTAGAAGAACAGTTGGCGGACAGTCAACAAACATTCCATTAAAGGTTAATACTGCAGGTGTTATGCCAATTATTTTCGCATCATCACTTATGCAGTTCCCAGTTATAATCGCCCAGTTATTTGGTAAATCATATGAGTGGACCAGATATCTCAGCTCATCATACTGGTGCAGAGTTGAAGCTCCAAAGTATTCAATTGGTTTATTAGTATACATAGTACTGCTTATAATATTCGCATACTTCTATACATCCATAACATTTAACCCAATTGAGGTAGCTGATAACTTAAAGAAGGCTGGTGGAGTTATCCCAGGAATAACACCTGGTAAGTCTACAAGCGAATATCTTAACAAAATACTTAATTATATCGTATTTATTGGAGCTGTCGGACTTTTAATAATTGCCCTCATTCCAATAATGTGTACAGGATTCTTTAATGCTTCTGTTTCATTCGGTGGAACATCAATTATCATTATTGTTGGTGTTGTACTTGAGACATTAAAGCAGATTGAGTCTCAGATGTGCAATCGTTACTATAAGGGATTCCTCAGTGAGTAATTCTTTATATCACGGATGATATTAGTATAAAATATTGACTTGCCCGGTTTATGCCGGGTAAGTCCTTTGTGTATTATGATTTATTACGAATATTTATGATTTTGGAATGGAGAAAATATTATGAAGATAATTATGTTAGGTGCTCCAGGAGCAGGTAAAGGTACACAGGCTAAGAAGATAGCAGCAAAATATGCTATACCACATATCTCTACAGGAGATATTTTCAGAGCTAATATTAAGAACAATACAGAGCTTGGACAGAAGGCAAAGACATACATGGATAAGGGAGAGCTCGTACCTGATGAATTAGTAGTAGATCTTATCATGGACAGATTCAAGGAAGCAGATTGTGCTAACGGATATGTACTTGATGGATTCCCAAGAACAATTCCTCAGGCAGAGGCACTTGATAAGGCTCTTAGTGCTAATGGAGAGTCAGTTGACTATGCAATCAATGTCGAAGTTCCTGATGAAAATATAATAAACAGAATGTCTGGAAGAAGAGCATGTGTAGGTTGTGGAGCAACATACCATATCCAGTTCAATCCAACAAAGGTTGAAGGAATATGTGATGCATGTGGCGAGAAGCTTATCTTAAGAGATGACGATAAGCCAGAGACAGTAAAGAACAGACTTTCAGTATATCATGAGCAGACACAGCCATTGATTGAATACTATTCAGGAAAGGGTGTACTTAAGGAAGTTGATGGTACACAGCCTATGGATGATGTATTTGCTGCAATAGTTAAGATCTTAGGTTAATCATCTATGAGTGATATAAAGGGATATTTTGCAAGTTCTAAAGCAGGCCATGACAAAGGTACTGTGTATATGATTCTCGAATCTGATGATGTATATGTTTATCTGTCGGACGGTAAATTAAGACCGACAGATAAACTTAAAAAGAAAAAGCTGAAACATGTTCAGCTCATAAAACAAAAAGATAGTGATCTTGCAGAAAAGATAGAGAAAAACCTGTTTATAAGTAATGAAGAAATAAAATATGCGATTAAGCAGATTAAAACCAGTGCCAAATAATAGGAGGTAAACTTATATGTCAAAGGCAGATGTAATTGAAATTGAAGGAAAGGTAGTTGAGAAATTACCTAATGCATTTTTTAAAGTAGAACTTGAGAATGGACATCAGATACTTGCTACAATCAGTGGTAAGTTAAGAATGAACTTCATCAGAATTCTTCCTGGTGATAAGGTAACAATTGAGTTATCACCATACGATTTAACAAAGGGAAGAATCATTTGGAGAGATAAATAAAAACAATAGGAATATATGTACAAAATATTCTTTATAAATTTTGTAAAATTTTCCTTGCGTTGATAGAAAAGGTTGTGCTATAATAGCAACCGAACTTGTCTGAAAGGAGGCTTTTGCAGTGAAGGTTAGATCATCAGTTAAACCAATTTGTGAAAAATGCAAAGTCATTAAAAGAAAGGGCAGCATCAGAATTATCTGTGAAAACCCTAAGCACAAGCAGAGACAGGGCTAATTACCCTGAAGCAGAGAAGTAGAAGTACTTCTCATATTTCTGCGTTATAGTATCAATGTCACTAGTTGGTATTATAACTAATTCTGTCTTTAATATAATGGACAGAGAACAGTTTTGCGGCTGCAGCGATGACACATCCGGATAAGTTGACGGTGTTCATTGCTATCAAATATAGTAGACTGAAGGTGACGCACACATTTCAGGCGTTCAAAGCGGGGGATAGAGCTTAGAACGAGCTGCGTAGGAATCGGACTACATTTTTCTATCTTTATTATTAATATTAATTTAATTGATCAAACGGAGGTTAAAGAACACATGGCTCGTATTTCAGGTGTAGACTTACCAAGAGAAAAACGTATTGAAATCGGTCTTACTTATGTATATGGTATCGGCCGAGTTAGAGCAACAAAGATTCTTGAGGCAGCTCAGGTAAATCCTGATACTCGCGTTAAGGATTTAACAGATGAGGAAGTTGCAAGAATCGCTAAGGTGATTGATGCAGATCCTGAACATTTAGTAGAAGGTGACTTAAGACGTGAAGTTGCCATGAATATTAAGAGATTAAAAGAAATCGGTTGCTATAGAGGAATCCGTCATAGAAAAGGACTTCCATGCAGAGGTCAGAAGACTAAGACTAATGCAAGAACATGCAAGGGTCCGAAGAAGACAGTTGCAAACAAGAAGAAGTAATAAGGAAGACTTTTAATAGGAGGTTAGGTTAGAAATGGCTCAAAAGGTTACAAAAAAAGTGACAAAGAAGCGTGTTAAGAAGAACGTTGAAAGAGGACAGGCTCATATTCAGTCTTCTTTTAATAATACAATTGTTACATTAACAGATGCAGAAGGTAATGCTTTATCATGGGCAAGTGCCGGCGGACTTGGATTCAGAGGTTCTAAGAAATCTACTCCTTACGCTGCACAGATGGCTGCTGAAACAGCAACAAAGGCTGCATTAGTTCACGGATTAAAGTCTGTAGACGTTATGGTTAAGGGACCTGGTTCAGGTAGAGAAGCTGCTATTCGTGCACTTTCTGCTTGCGGTCTTGAAGTTACAAGTATCAAGGACGTTACTCCTGTTCCACATAATGGTTGTCGTCCACCAAAGCGTAGAAGAGTTTAATTAGGAGGTAAATGTTAAGATGGCAGTGAATAGAACACCTGTGCTCAAGAGATGTCGTTCTCTTGACTTAGATCCTGTATATTTAGGAATAGATAAGAAATCAAGAAGAAAGGCTAAGAATGCCGGAAGAAAGATTAGCGAGTATGGTATGCAGCTTCGCGAAAAGCAGAAAGCTAAGTTCATCTACGGTGTATTAGAAAAGCCTTTCAGAAACTACTATAAGAAGGCTGAAAAGATGAAGGGTATGACTGGTGAAAACCTTATGGTTATGCTCGAATCAAGACTTGACAGCATTATCTTCAGATTAGGTTTCGCAAGAACAAGAAGAGAAGCAAGACAGATCGTAGATCACAAGCATGTACTTGTAAACGGTAAGAGCGTTAACATTCCTTCATACTTAGTAAAGGCTGGCGATGTAATCGAAATCAGAGAAAAGTCTAAGTCTTTAACAAGATATAAGGAAATTCTTGAAGCTACAAACGGCAGACTCGTTCCAGAATGGCTCGAAGCTGACAGAGATGCTCTGAAGGGAACTGTTGTACAGTTACCTACAAGAGAAGCTATTGATGTTCCTGTAGACGAAATGCTTATCGTCGAGTTATATTCTAAGTAATTTAGATTGTTGCTATCAGTCGTCGGAAAGAGGATTCGGTATCACTTTCCGGTGGCTGATACAGCAAGTTTAGGAGTATACTGATAATATCCTAAAATGACAATTGCAAGAATAAAACTTTTAAAACCCAAAAGGAGGGGCTATACATGGTTGACGCAGATTTTAATTTCAAAATGCCAAAGATTGAGATGACAGATGTGTCTGAAGATGGCAAGTACGGTAGATTTGTAGTAGAACCACTTGAGAGAGGTTACGGTTTAACACTTGGTAATTCCCTTAGAAGAATTATGCTTTCCTCATTAGTTGGTACTGCTGTAAGCAGTGTCAAGATTGAAGGCGTCCTTCATGAGTTCAGTTCAATTCCAGGAGTAAAGGAAGATGTGACAGAAATCATCATGAACATCAAGCAGTTAGCAATTAAGAATAACAGCAGTTCAGTAGAACCGAAGGAAGCACATATTGATTTCGTAGGCGAAGGTGTCGTTAAGGCATCTGATATTCAGGTTGATCCTGATATTGAAATTATTAATCCTGATCTTGTAATTGCACACTTAAACGGTGCTGATTGCAAGTTATCAATGGAACTTACAATTACAAACGGCAGAGGCTATGTAAGTTCAGAAAAGAATAAGAAAGAAGACCAGCCTGTCGGTGTTATCGCAGTAGACTCTATCTATACACCGGTTGAACGTGTAAATATGTCTGTACAGAATACACGTGTTGGACAGGATACGGATTTTGATAAATTAACACTTGATATTTTCACAAATGGAACAATTGCACCGGATGAGGCATTAAGCCTTGCCGCAAAGGTTCTCAGTGAGCATTTAAAGGTGTTTATTAATCTTTCAGAAAATGCTGCAAAGGCAGAAGTTATGGTAGAACAGCAGGAAGATGAATCAAGCAAGGTACTGTCTATGAGTATCGAAGACCTTGAATTATCAGTTCGTTCTTTCAACTGCTTAAAGAGAGCCGGCATCAATACGGTTGAGCAGCTTTGCAATAAGACACCTGATGACATGATGAAGGTTAGAAACCTTGGTAAGAAGTCATTAGACGAAGTACTTTTAAAGTTAAAAGAGTTAAATTTACAGCTTAGTCCAAACGAAGACTAATGCAGACTGCCACAGGGCAGACCATTCAGAGCGTGAAAGACACGTTCGGTAAAGTAGTTGTATGTAATGCGGCAGATCCGCGTTCATAGTAGAATATTTGTAGAGAAAACGCATATGCAGTAAGTCCATACGCGCATGTATATGGGTTACAAATGGAGGTTTAAAATGGCAAAGTATAGAAAGCTTGGTAGAAATTCAAGCCAGAGAAAGGCTTTATTAAGAAGTCAGGTTACAGCATTAATCGAAAACGGTAAGATCGTTACAACAGAAGCAAGAGCGAAGGAAGTTCGTAAGATGGCTGAAAAGCTTATCACACTTGCTGTAAAGGAAAAGGATAACTACGAAACAGTTACAGTTTCTGCAAAGGTTCCGAAGAAGGATTCTGAAGGCAAGAGAGTGAAGGAAGTTGTAGACGGTAAGAAAGTTACTGTTTATGATACTGTAGAAAAGGAAATCAAGAAGGATTTACCTTCAAGACTTCATGCTAGAAAGCAGATGGATAAGGTTCTCTACAAGGTAACAGAAGTTCCGACAGCTGCTGCTGGAAGAAAGAAGAATACAAAGACAGTTGACCTTACAAATAAATTATTTGATGAAATCGCTCCAAAGTATGCTGACCGTCAGGGTGGTTATACAAGAATCGTTAAGATTGGTTTAAGAAAAGGCGATGCTGCAATGGAAGTACTTCTTGAGTTAGTATAATTTTATTGTAGATGATTGGGAAGCTATGTGTTTTCGGATGCATAGCTTCCTTTTTGTACATATTGCAGAAATATAAGGAGAATTATGGGAATCGTAAAAGCAAAAGACCTTACATTTGAATATATCAGACGTGATGAAGAAGGTAATGTGGAAGGTATTACAACTGCCGTGGACCACGTTAACATGGATATCCAGCCGGGAGAATTTATTGCCATTTTAGGTCACAACGGCTCCGGAAAATCCACATTTGCAAAACATATCAATGCCCTTCTTTTTCCGACAGAAGGGACGATTTTAGTAGACGGACTGGATACTTCCGATGAAGACAACGTCATGGATGTCCGTCAGCGTGCCGGCATGGTTTTTCAGAATCCGGACAATCAGATTATCTGTACGCTGGTGGAGGAAGAAGTGGGTTTCGGACCGGAAAATATCGGTGTACCGACAGATGAAATCTGGGAACGTGTTGCGGCAAGCTTAAAGGCAGTCGGTATGTACCAGTACCGGAAAGCGTCGCCGAATAAATTATCCGGCGGACAGAAACAGCGTGTAGCGATTGCGGGAATTGTGGCAATGAAGCCGAAATGTATCATATTGGACGAGCCGACCGCAATGTTAGACCCACACGGCAGGGCAGATGTCATGCGGGTACTGCATGAATTAAACCGGAAAGAGGGCGTAACGGTTATTCTGATTACACATTATATGGAAGAAGTCATTGATGCCGACCGTGTTTTTGTGATGGATGAAGGAAAAGTTGTGATGGAAGGCACACCGCGCCAGATTTTTTCAAGGGTAGAAGAATTAAAGCAGCTACGGCTTGATGTTCCACAGGTGACAGAGCTGGCTTATGAATTAAGCAGAAGCGGCATTCCGATACGCAGCGGAATCCTGACCAATCAGGAATTGATTGACGAACTTATGAAGTTGAAATAAAATGTGTAAAGAACATTGCTGTATAAATACAGTGGAAATGAGGAAGAAATGTCCATTATTGTTGATAACATCAGTTATACCTATGAAATCGGTACAGGATTTGAAAAACAGGCATTAAAAAATGTAAAATGTGTCATTAACGACGGGGACTTTATCGGACTGATTGGTCATACCGGGTCGGGAAAATCAACCTTTATCCAACATTTGAACGGACTGGTGAAAGCAACCAGCGGTACGATTTATTTTAATGGCATGGATATTTATGATAAAGATTTTGATATGAAAATGCTGCGCAGTAAAGTCGGACTGGTATTCCAGTACCCGGAACATCAGCTGTTTGAAACAGACATTTTTAAAGACGTCTGCTTCGGACCAAAGAATCTGGGACTGCCGAAAATGGAAGTGGAACTGCGTGCATTTGAAGCGCTGCGTCTTGTCGGGCTGGATGAAAATCTGTATTACCAGTCGCCGTTTGATTTATCGGGTGGACAGAAAAGACGTGTTGCGATTGCCGGTGTGCTTGCGATGCGCCCGGATGTGCTGATACTGGACGAACCGACAGCAGGTTTAGACCCGAAGGGCAGAGATGAAATTTTAGACAGCATTAAAGATTTAAAAGAAAAAACCGGCATTACGGTGATTTTAGTATCCCACAGCATGGAAGACGTGGCAAAATATGTGAACCGCATTATGGTAATGAATGACGGTGTTTTGATGTATGATGACACACCGAAGCATATTTTTGCAGGATACAGGGAATTAGAGCAGATCGGCCTTGCGGCGCCACAGGTAACTTATATTATGAATGATTTAAAAAATGCAGGCTTTGCCGTTGATGTCAATGCCATTACCGTAGAGGAAGCCAGACAGAGCATTTTGAAGAATTTACAAGGGATTCATGGAAAGGCATAGGAACACAAATTTATGTTAAGAGATATTACCATTGGACAATATTATCAGACAGATTCGGTGATTCACCGGTTAGACCCACGTGTAAAACTCATGGGAACGCTGATTTTTATTATCACGCTTTTTTTGGGAAAAAGCGTGTGGCTGTATCTGGGTGTTACCGTATTTCTGGCGGCAGTCATTAAATTGTCAAAAGTGCCTGTTAAATTTATTGTAAAAGGCTTAAAGGCGGTTGTAATACTGATTCTGTTCAGTGTCATTTTCAATCTGTTTTTAACGGAAGGAACGCCGGTCTTTCACATCTGGAAACTGACGGTTACTAAAGAAGGTATCTATCTGGCAGCATTTATGATGGTGCGCCTGATATTCCTGATTATGGGTTCATCGCTGATGACCCTGACTACGACACCGACTCATTTGACGGACGGACTGGAAAAAGGACTTGGATTTTTAAAAGTATTTCATGTACCGGTTCACGAAATCGCCATGATGATGTCGATTGCCCTGCGCTTTATTCCGATTCTGATTGAAGAAACCGATAAAATCATGAAAGCACAAATGGCGCGCGGCGCCGATTTTGAAAGCGGCAATCTGATGAAGCGCGCAAAGGCAATGATTCCGATTCTGGTTCCATTGTTTATTTCGGCATTCCGCCGTGCAAATGAACTGGCAATGGCGATGGAAGCCCGCTGTTACCACGGTTCGGAGGGACGAACCAAAATGAAACCACTGCGCTACGGCAAAAATGATAAAATCGCATATCTTGTGCTGGCTGGGTATCTGATAGTGATGATTGGCATTAATACGGCACTGGGCGGCAGAGTCATCTAAATGGAGAGAGGTATGAAAAGAATTAAACTGACCGTTGCATATGACGGAACGCATTACAGCGGCTGGCAGATTCAGCCCAATGCGCCCACAATCGAAAAAGAACTGGATACGGCGATTTATGCGCTGACCGGCGAAAAACTGCATGTCACAGGGGCAAGCAGAACCGATGCAGGCGTGCACGGACTTGGCAATGTGGCTGTCTTTGATACGGAATCGACAATTCCCGGTTCCCGCTTCTGTTATGCGTTAAACCGGTATCTGCCGGAAGAAATCAGCATTTTGGAATCCCGTGAAGTAAAAGGTGACTTTCACCCGCGCCACTGCAATACCAAAAAGACGTATGAATACAAAATTTTAAATACCCCGTTTCCGATTCCGCAGCAGCGCAATTACGCATGGCACGTACCGGGAAAACTGGACACTGTCCGTATGCGGGAAGCGGCGGCACTGCTTGTCGGGGAACACGATTTTAAAAGCTTCTGCTGTGTGAGGACACAGACGGAAACGACCGTGCGGCATGTCTATGGACTTGAAATTTCAGAGCAGGACGCCTATGGTGCAAAAATGTTTACGATACGGATTACCGGAAACGGATTTTTATACAACATGGTGCGGATTATCGCAGGAACATTGGTTCAGGTCGGTAAGGGACAGTTAAGCGCAGACGATGTGGCGCAGATGCTTGAAGCAAAAGATCGTACCGCGGCGGGACAGACTGCCCCGCCGCAGGGACTGACACTGATGAACATTGAGTATGTGGACGGCGATGATGCGGAGTATAGAGCTGTGGATAATCCTTCAATTTCATAAGATTTTGTGGATAAGTCCGGAAAAATTTCATTTTCAGATGAAAAATAGATTGACACACTCGGACGTGTGTTATATAATTGATAAATGTGACATGGCATAAGTGCGTGTCCTTAAACTATGAGTTAAGTGCTTAACCAAAGCCCCGGAGAAGCATTTAATATCAATCATATTAGAATTAATAGAATGCAATAAAAGCAATCATTTCAGGAGGAAAACCAATGAAAAGTTATATGGCTAGTGCATCAACAGTTGAAAGAAAATGGTATGTAGTTGATGCTGCAGATTATACATTAGGTCGTTTAGCATCACAGGTTGCTAGTGTTTTAAGAGGAAAGAACAAGCCTACTTACACACCATTCATCGACTGTGGTGACAACGTTATCGTAATCAACGCTGATAAGGTTAAGGTTACAGGTAAGAAGTTAGATCAGAAGATTTACTATCATCATTCAGACTATGTTGGTGGTATGAAAGAAACAACATTAAAGGAAATGATGGAAAAGAAGCCTGAGAGAGTTATCGAACTCGCTGTTAAGGGAATGCTTCCAAAGGGACCTTTAGGCAGACAGATGTATACAAAGCTTCATGTATATGCAGGACCTGATCATGATCAGGCAGCTCAGAAGCCGGAAGTTTTAAAGTTTTAATTAAAGGACAAATAAGGAGGAAATGACAGTGGCTAAGAAGGCAAACGGAAAGTTCTACGGAACAGGTAGAAGAAAAAGCAGTATTGCTAGAGTATATTTAGTACCGGGTAACGGTAACATTACAATCAATAAGAGATCACTTGATGAGTATTTCGGTCTTGAAACACTCAAGGTTGTTGTAAAGCAGCCTTTAGCATTAACAGAAACAACTGAAAAGTTTGATGTTCTTGTAAATGTACACGGTGGCGGATACACAGGTCAGGCTGGTGCTATCAGACACGGTATCTCAAGAGCGCTTCTTGAAGTTGATTCAGAAGAATATCGTCCATTATTAAAGAAGGCTGGCTTCTTAACAAGAGATCCTCGTATGAAGGAAAGAAAGAAGTATGGTTTAAAGGCAGCTCGTCGTGCACCACAGTTCTCAAAGAGATAATAAATTCTTTTTGCAAAAGAATTACAAGAACGCATATATCAAGAAAAGCCCATATTTCAAGGGTTACAGAGGTTGTGGAAAGTTGTCAGATGTGCTGGAATTTACATCGAATGCAACACATATGCAACAGGTATGCAACAAATATATTGATATGTATAGGACATTTTTCAGTAGCGATACTGGGAAATGTCCTTTTTTGCGCGTTTCTACAAACGATGCATTTGCTGGTGAATATTGGATGGGAGTGCTTGCACTCACAGACACATATTCGATGGCAAATATAGCGCGCCATGAGCAAAATCACGAAGTGATTTGCGAATGGCACCGATTGTTTCCTAAATTTCATTAATCGCATCTACAAGCTCCTTTATATCAAAGTGGGTATACACTTTCTCTGTGAGTGTCATAGCCCCAGAGTGTCCCACAATTTTCTTGATAATCGTCTGATTAATACCGGCTTCTGCTAACATAGATATACATGTATGTCTGCAGCAGTGTGGTGTACGATTAATATTAAGTTGTTCCATAAGTGGCTTGAAATAGCTATCATAGTAGTTCCTGTATTCAACATGTTTTCCGTCTTCTGTATGAAGCAGATATTCACATTCAGGGCAGGATTCATACCAGGCTTTGTAGTATGGCAGAACCTTGTCGGCGATTGGAACTTTTCTGATACCATTCTCTGTTTTACTACAGATAATATCAAAATACTGTTCATCCAGATGAACATTCTCTTTCTTCAAATCAAGCATTTCAGAGATACGGACTCCGCTATATAGGAGCATCAATACTATCTGATAATATTTATCTTCCTTTTGTTCCCAGATAATATCAATTTCATTTTCCTCAAACTTGTTTCTATCGTATTTGTTAGGATTGCGAACCTTGTACTGAACAACATCTACATAGCTTGAATAATCTTTGTTGCATATATCATTCTTTAAGGCGTAATCATATAGCTGATGGAAAACTTCTAAGGGCGAAGTAGCCCCGGTATTCATAGAGAAAAGCAATGGATATTCATATTCGGTGTATGGATATATGAATGTGGAAACTAGGGAATATTACAGCAAAGAGTCAATTCAGTGGGAGATTATGGCTGGTAACAGGACGGGGACAGTTGAGCAGATGGATGCGAATGTTGAGGCTATGGCTAGGGACTTGCAGGAAATATTGAGGATCGGTGCGGAGCAGAAGAGGTTGTGGGGGATGTATAAGGGGAGATAAATAGTAAGGTGTCTAAGCAAGGCACCTTACATAAAACAGATATTTTTCAAGTAAAAATAGATAGTAAAGAGAAGAAAAATATTGTATAATTTATTATGGTTGAATCTACGAGGAGGAAATCATCATGAATCCAATGATTAAGTATAGAGGTGGTAAATCGAAAGAAATATCACATTTTATTAGTAATATGCCAGATAATTATAATAGATATATTGAACCTTTTTTTGGTGGTGGTGCTTTATATTTTTATTTAGAACCACAGAATGCAATAATAAATGATGTTAATACGAAATTATATTCATTTTATAAACAAATGCAGGAAGAGTATCCTAGTGCAAGAAAGCAGTTAGATGAGCTTCAAATGATATATGAGCAAAATCAGAAAGAGTATGAGGAATTGAAAAAGAAACATCCAGAGGAAAGAGTGGAAAACAAAAATGAAGCATTATATTATAAGATTAGAGATATGTTTAATCATAAGATAGAGAGTGAATATTTGGAGGCTGTAGTTTATTTCTTTATTAACAAGACTGCATATTCAGGTATGATTAGATACAATGCAAAGGGCGAATATAATGTTCCGTTTGGAAGATACAAAAATTTCAATACAAGACTAATCACAGATAGACATTATGAGCTGCTAAAGGAAACAGAAATTTACAATTTTGATTATTCTGAAATATTTAATATGGCAGGAAATAATGATTTTATATTTTTGGATCCGCCGTACGATTGTGTATTTAGTGATTATGGCAATGAAACATATAAAGATGGTTTTGGAGAAGATGAGCATAGAAGATTGGCAAATGATTTTGTTAATCTACCCTGTAAATCATTATTGGTAATTGGAAAAACTGCATTAACTGAGGAATTATATGGGAAATATATAGTGGAAGAGTATGATAAATCTTATGCTGTAAATATAAGAAATAGATTTAAGGCAGATGCCAAACATATAATTGTTACGAACTATTAGAGGAGGTAGAAAAAGTGGCATATTTGAAAAGTAAGACTTTATTTTTTACAACATCTCCAAGAACACCTTTAAAAATGATTCCGGAAATACAAGTATTACATAATAATTTTGAAGGCAAGAAATGGAATACAAATACACAAATTGAGTTTATTAAAAAGCTTGCTGAAGGAAGTGATTTTGATGGTAAAGGTTCAGAAAAAGATATGGCATTTAGTGCAAGAGACAGAATTAATAGGGCACCGAAAGCGTTAGGATTTGTAGATTTAAAGCCATGTATTAAACTTACAGAGGCTGGTGAAAATTTTATAAGTGGAAAACGAACAGAAGAAGTCTTACTTAGGCAGTTGTTGAAATTTCAATTACCATCGCCATATCATAAAGAACCAGAGGAATTCGAGGGAATTTTTTGCGTAAAACCATATCTTGAAATTTTTAGGTTAATATATGAATTAGGAACAATAAGTTTTGATGAATTAATGATATTTGGTATGCAATTAACTCATTATAATAAGTTCGATAGTATTGTAGCAGAGATAAAAACATTTAGGCGTATGAAATTATATGCTGAGATGAGTTATAAAATGTTTAGGGGAAAATATCTCAAAGAACAAGTAGAAAGAATATATGCAGATGATATTAACGAAGGTAAAACCAAGACAAGAGAATCAAGAGATAAGTCCATAGATAAGTTTGTAACAACGAAATCACGAAATCTGAGAGATTATGCAGATGCCTGTTTTAGGTATTTAAGAGCAACAGGTATGGTTGAAATATCGCAAAGAGGACATTCAATATCAATTATGCCAGAAAAACGTAAGGAAGTTGAATTCTTTCTCTCAATGGTTGATAGAAAACCTATTTATATTGATGATGAGGCTAATTATAAAAAATATTTATTTGATGGTTCATTACCTGAATTGTATAGTGATAATCGTTTGAGATTAATAGAACAGGTACAAGAAGTAACGGGAAAGAGTAGTGGATTAGAAGAGCAGACAACAAATGAGTTAAAAGACATTCTTGAAAATGCTATAGCGAATAAGAAGAAAAAGATTATTAGTAAACAGATAAAAGAACTTAAGGAGTATAAAAAATATGCAGATGTAATGGATACATTTGATGATATAAAAAACAATGTGTTATATGATGCACCATTAATGCTTGAATGGAATACATGGAGAGCAATGACGATGTTGGATGGCGGTGAAATTAAGGCTAATTTAAAGCTTGACGATAAAGGACAACCAATGTCAACAGCAGCAGGAAATATGTCAGATATTGTATGTGATTACGGAGATTTTGGACTTGCAGTAGAGGTGACCATGCAGTCAGGGCAGAAGCAGTATGAAACAGAAGGAGAACCTGTATCAAGACATCTTGCAAAATTAAAGAAAGAGACAGGTAAGGATGCCTATTGTTTGTTTATAGCACCTAAAATTAATGAATCATGTATTGCATATTTCTATGCATTACATACGATGAATATTGCATTCTATGGCGGTAAGTCAGTTATAGTACCATTGGAATTAGATGTATTTATTAACATGGTTGAGCAGTCATATAAAGCAGGATATGTACCTAATCCTCAGCAGGTAAAAAGCATATTTGAATATTCTTTAGAACAAGCTAAAAAGTCTGCTGACGAGAATGAATGGTACGCAAAAGTGAAAGAGAAAGCGTTGAATTGGTTGTGACATAAAGAGAAAAAGGACAGTACAGCAAGTAATAATAACATTAGTTAATACAGTTGTTTCTGTAATATTAGTGATAATGATAACTATATGTACAAATGTATATTAAGTTAATTTGCAAAAATACTTTTAGAAAGGAAGAGCGGAATGGGAAATGTTATTTCAGTGATTAATATGAAGGGAGGAGTTGGTAAAACAACATTAAGTATTGGTCTTGCAGATATTTTAGCGACACAGGGATACAATATTTTATTAATTGATGCAGACCCACAATTTAATGCTACACAGGCAATGATAGATGCGTATAAATGTGATTTTAAAAATGAAGAAAGTGATTATTATACAGAACATATACTGAACAATGAAAAAACAATATACAAGTTGTTTAAACCACAAACAAGTATGATGCATAGCTATGAGACACCTAAAGCGGAAGAACTTATTATTAATTTAAAAGAAAACTTAGATATTTTGTGTGGAGATTTAAATCTTGTTTTGGTTAATAAAGTAAGTGATCATACATTTGTAAGAAGAATACGCAATTTTATTGAAGATAATAAACTGATAAAAGAATATGATTATATAATTATTGATTGTCCTCCTACTTTAACAATTTACACAGATAGTGCATTAATGGCATCTGATTATTATCTTATTCCAAACAGAATAGATAGATATTCTATTGTAGGTATAGACTCTTTGCAAAAAGCGGTAACTAATCTGATTAGAGAAGAGCGTATTAAACTGAGATGTTTGGGGTTAGTTTATACTATGGTAAATACTAATATGTCAGTTAAGCAGCAAAAGATAAAAGATAGTTTTGAAAGTAAAAAAACAGTTAATGATATTGATATTTTTGATACACATAGTACGATAGTAAATGATATCCAGGTTGGTGCTTCAGGGTCATTACCAACAAAGTATAAGAGGGCAAGAGAAGATATGGAAGCTATTAGTGTTGAACTTTTAAGAAGAATAAAATTAATAGAACAGGAGTCATAATATGTACGATAATTTAATATTATTTAGAAATGAGTTAAAAAATAAAAATGTCTCTAATTATAAGTTAATAGGTATAGTGACAGAATTGATATTTTCAAAAGAAATATTTAAAAGAAATAGTGATATATCAGCATTTATACAAGAAATCTTTGATATAAAATTTAAAGATTATATTTTAAAATCACGTACAATGATTGTGGCACATATATGTAGAATAATGGTATGTCAGAATGAATTTAAAAATAAGGATAAATTGTTGAATTTCATTAATTCTAAAATAGAACAAATTAAAAATGAGCAGACTAGTATAGAGTAGGTGAAATATTTGAAAGAGGACATGACTTATAATGAAGTTGAATCGTGCAAAGTAGAAATAAAAAAGTTTATAGCTGAAATAAATGCTTTTGAAGGATATAGTTTAAATATAAAGCCAGATGATGAATCCTTTTTTATAGTTATATCTAAGCATATTCTTTTTTTTAAGTATTTATATATGTGTGATACAAATGTATTTTACTTTCGGGTTCTAATTTCAGATTTGTATTATTACATAGAGTCAATATTAAAATCCGATGTAAGATATATGTATTTAAACGAGAGATCAATAATAGAAAATTACACACGATTAATTACTAATATAGCTGTAAAGAATGATCATATAACAGATAATTCTTTTCAGATATTAAAGAAAAAATCTGATGAATTAAAGCTTGAAGAAAGCGAGTTTTCTCTTGTAAAAAGTGAATATACTGTTGCATGTGGATATGTACATGGAAGCGATATTATAAAAAATGATTTATCTTATGTATTTGATGAATGTATTCATAAGAAAAGTGGACTCAATGAAAGACCTAAATACTATAACAGAATGAAAAGAGTATTTAAGTATTTTGATAGTATGTTGATTTGTGTATATCCTAATTATATTAGTGGATGTTTTCATAGGAGAAAAGCATTGTTAGAATATTTAATTGGTCAGAAATATGTAGATTTATTGTTTGAGCAACTTGATTAGATATAAATATTAAGTGGTAAATAATCTAGAACGATTGTCTATATTAAATAGAGTGATGAGTAGTTTTGGGAATGTGTGGGCAGTCAACCGCATACAACACATATGCAACACTGTTATACACAAATCCCCAATCTATGGGTTTTTCGTGCTCTACAAACGCTCTCAAAGAGATAATAAATTCTTTTTGCAAAAGAATTATCACAATCCAGAACGTCTCAGAACGTTTCAGAAAAGTACATTACACCTCAGGACTTTTTGTTCTGGGGTGTTTTTGTATGCCCGTCATGGGCGGGCTCTTGAGGGTGAAAGTCCCTAATGCACCCAGATAACGAGAAGCATATAGTTAAACAGCAAGGGTGTCCATTGTGAGGTGGAATCTGAAAGAAGCTGTAAGCAAATCCTTGGTCCGACGGATAGAACATGGCGGCATATGGGCAGCAGCCGGCAGAATTGAGATTAAAATCCATGTAAAATAAAAGGAAAAACACAAAATAGCAGTTGCAAACGACTGGAAAAATTTGTATACTAAAACAAGTGAAAAATGTGATAAAGGGGAGCAACACAATGACGGTACAGGAGTGTTATCAGCAGATACAGGGCAATTATGAGAATGTGTTGAAGCGTTTAAAGACAGATGAGAGAATTGTAAAATTTCTTGAGCTGTTCTTAAGTGATACCACTTATGAGAAATTATCCGAAGCGGTAAATGCCAAAAATGATCAGGAAATTTTTAAATGTGTCCATGATTTAAAAGGTATGGCGCTGAATCTGGGTTTGACGGCATTGCAGAAAGCAGCACAAAATTTGTGTGATGCAGTGCGTTACGGTGAACCATCAGTTGATATTGATCCGTTATATCAGGAAGTTACCAAAGAATATCAGAAAGTTGTAGATATAATACACGTAATCATGCAGGGACAGAACAGGAGCGTTTAAACCTGCAAAATGGAGGATGAACATGGAAGAAAAAAAGAAGTATCGGTTCGCCGATGAAAAAGAACAGCTAAAGAGGGTCAATTCCTTTTTAGCAACAGGATATACCGTATTTTATATTGTAATTTTAAGTGTGAACTGGGTATCGTATTTCAGAGGTGTACGTACACTTGGTTATACAGGGATGCTCAGCGTTCTGACACTGATAGCGATGGCGATTAATTTCCTTTCAACAAGAAAGGGTAAATCACAGTCCTGGTCAAGAAAGATAGGGTTTATATGTTTTACAGTCATTGCATTTTTAATGGGATACGCTTACGACAGTTATTATGTAAGATTTATTGCGGCAATTCCGTTTTGCGGCTATGTACTGCTGTACGACAAGAAAAATGTTGCTGTTACGGGCGGTATTTATTTTGCATTAAATGTATTTGTCAATATTATCAGAATCGGTGTACAGCATGCATATCCGAAAGAAGTGGCAATTGACCATATTTATGCGACATTTGCAATCGGACTGCTCATTGTGTTAATTTATGCAACCACGAGTGTTGCCGAGCAGTTTAAAAGGGATACAGAAGGCAGTTTAAAGGAACAGCATGAAAAGCAGAAGGTGATGGTCCGTGACATTTTAGAGGTGGCACACGAGGTTTCGGAAGGCACACAGAATGCCATGAATATTGTCAATGATTTAAATGATTCGACAAAGGTGGTTGGACAGACTATGCAGGATATTGCGGGCAGTAACCAGAATACCGCAGAAAATATCCAGACACAGACCGAGATGAGCCAGAATATTCAGGAATCGATCGGAACAACACTGCAGTATGCAGAAGAAATGGTACAGGTGGCAAAAGAATCCGGTACACTCAATGAAAGCAGTATCAATGCGATGAATCATTTAAAGACACAGGCAGAAGTCATTGCTGCGACAAATGAAGATGTAGCAACGCTGATGAATACGTTAAAAGAGCGTACAGAAGCCGTAAAAGGCATTGTCGATACAATCTTTTCGATTTCATCACAGACTAATCTGCTGGCGTTAAATGCATCCATTGAAAGTGCAAGAGCGGGCGAAGCCGGAAAAGGGTTTGCAGTTGTAGCGGACCAGATTCGTAATCTTGCAGAAGAAAGCAGAAAAGAAACGGAAAATATTGCAAAGATTCTTGAAGAACTTTCTGACGGAACCAATGCGGCATCCGATGCCGTAACGCAGTCGGTAGAAGCCGCACAGGTGCAGAATGATATGATTCAGAATGCATCGGAGAGCTTTAGCGGAATGAGCGGCAATATGTCTAAGATGATTGAAAATATCGAGCATATGGACAGCATGTTAAACAGCTTAAAGCAGGCGAATGACCGGATTGTAGAAAATATTATGCAGATTTCGGCAACGGCAGAAGAAGTGACTGCCGCATCCACACAGGCAGAAAATCTGAGCAATCAGAATCTTGAAAATGCAGAAAATGCGCAGCAGCTTTTAACTGGTGTTCTTTCTGTTTCAGAAAAATTAAATACCTATCAGGCACAAGAATAAAAAAGAAGCCGCATCCATGAGTGGACTTTAAAAGTCCGACACAGATGCGGCTTTTACTTATTTAGAAGCCTGTCTATAGACAAATGCGGCAACAACGGCAGTCAGTGCTTCCGTAATCCAGAAAGCGTGCCATACAAAAGCAGGCCCGGCGGTGTGGCACAAAATAAAGGCAGCAGGAATAATCACTGCTACATAGCGCAGAAGTGAAATGATAAAAGAAGAAAATCCTTTACCAAGGCCCTCCAAAGCACCGGAAGCCGTAACGGAAACCGCGGATACGATAAAGCCAAGACAGATAATTTGCAGGGCGCGTGTGCCGAGCGCAATCGTTTCGGAATTTGCGGTAAAAAGCGCAATCAGCGGCTTTGCGGCAAACAGACAGCCCAAAGTGCCTGCAAGCATCATGGCGGCAGTCATGGCAAGCGTGGTATCATAAATCTTTTTTACGCGCTTCATTTCACGCGCACCGTAATTATAGCCGATAATCGGGCGCATACCCTGAATAATGCCGTTGGCAGGCAGATATAAAAAGGTCTGTAATTTATAGTAAATTCCTAAAACAACGACATAACTCTGTGAAAATCCCGCCAGCAGTGCATTTAAGAAAGAAACCAGCAGGGACGGCAGAGCAAGATTTAAAATGGCAGGCACACCGATTGCATATAGCTTTTTGTCGGTTGCACCGTGCGGTTTTAAATAACAGCGGCGGATATGCACCGGAAGCGGACGTGAAAAATATACGACAAGGTAAATGCTTAATGTTACAATCTGACCGATACCGGTTGCAAGTGCTGCACCGGCAATGCCAAGCCGCGGCAGGAAACCGATGCCGAAAATCAGCAGAGGGTCTAATATAATATTGGTAATACAGCCGCACAGCAGAGCCGCCATAGTGATTTTCATGTTGCCGACTGCCTGAAAAATCTTTTCAAATGCAAGTCCGAGCATAATAATCAGGGAAAATGAAAATGCAATTGAAGCATACCGTGTGCCAAGCTGTAAAACTTCGGTATCCTTTGTAAAAAGGGATAAGAAAAAAGGCATGATACCGATGCTTACAACGGTAATTACAATGCCATGCACAACCGAAAACAGCATACCGTGTGTTGCGGCGCGGTCGGCATTTTTGACATCGCCTGCTCCAAGGCATAGTGCAATCAGGGCATTCATGCCGACTCCGAAACCGATTGCAATAGCATTGATTAAATTCTGAACCGGATACACCAGCGACAGTGCCGTCATTGCCTGCTCACTGATTTGCGCCACGAAAAAGCTGTCAATAATGTTGTATAAGGAATTTACAAGCATGGAAATTACCATAGGAAGTGCCATGCTTGTCAGCAGTGGAAATACCGGTTTTTCTTTCATAAAAGACTGATTCATAAAATACTCCATTCTGCAGACGATTCTTAAAAAGGTTTAATTATTTTACTCAAACCTGTAATAAACTGCGCTGCGCCGTCTGTAACGCAAAGCAGGCGTGCGGCATAAAAAAACGCCACACAATTATCCCGTAAAAGGATAATTGTGTGGCGAAAAAAGATAAACTATAAAAATCCACACGTTGTTTTAGTGTGGTTATTTTAGCATAAAGCCAAAAAAAAAGCAAGGCAGACCAAAAGACACAACGAAAATCAGGAACAGGGCATACAAAACAAAGACAGAATAAAAGGCATGGACAAGGAAGACTAAAGAAAAGATATACCGGAAAGTGACAGCGGCTCAAAAGTATACTATAATAAAGAATAAAGGTTTTAGCCGCAAAAGAAATTGAAGAAGGTTTACAGAAATGGAGCAGAAAATGGTACAAAACACGAAATTAACAAAAATGATATTCTGGGCAATGATGGTGGCAGTCGGAGTGGTGATTTCACCGTTACTGCGGATTGAGGGAATGTGTCCGATGGCACATTTTATCAATGTCACCTGTGCCGTCCTATTAGGTCCGTGGTATGCGTTTCTATGCGCATTGGCAATTGGACTTATCCGCATGGCATTTATGGGCATTCCGCCGCTTGCACTAACGGGGGCGGTATTCGGCGCGGCACTGTCAGGCATTTTATACCGGGCGTCGAAGGGAAAGATTATTTTTGCATTTTTAGGTGAAGTCATCGGTACAGGCATTATCGGTGCAATTGTATCATATCCGGTAATGGCGCTGTTATGGGGCAGAACCGGGCTTACATGGCTGTTTTATGTGCCGTCCTTTATAGCGGGAACATTAATCGGCGGCAGTATCGCCTTTTTATTCTTAAAGCAGTTACAGCGCATGAAACTGCTGACAAAGTTCCAGCAGGCACTGGGAACACAGGTTTATGACAAAGTAAAACAGGCAGAAAGCAGCCTTAAACAGTAAAACAAAAAGGAAGGAAATACAAAAATGCTTGAAAAGATGAAAAAAGCAAAAGAAGCGGTCATCAGTCAGGCACCGCTCATACACTGCATTACCAATCCTATTTCAATCAATGACTGTGCCAATGTAGTGTTGGCGCTGGGGGCAAAGCCGATTATGGCAGAACACCCGAAGGAAGTCCATGAAATCACGGCACTTGCAAAGGCATTGGCAGTCAACCTCGGTAACATTACCGATGCAAGGGCAGAATCCATATTTATATCCGGTGGAGTGGCTAAAAATGCGCAGATACCCTGTGTGATAGATGTGGTCGGCGCGGCGTGCAGTTCACTGCGCATGGAGCTGGCAGAACGGTTTATCCGTGAGTGTGCGCCCTGTGTGATTAAGGGCAATTTATCCGAAATCAAAGCACTTGCAGGTGTGGGCTGTGCGGCGCAGGGTATTGACGTTGGAGAAAAAGACCGTGTAAGCGGCAGTGACACACAGCAGTTACACAAGACAGGCAGACTGATTTGTGATTACGCCAAAAAGGCACAGGCGGTTGTCATGGCGAGCGGGGTCGTCGATATTATTTCAGACGGCAGTCAGGTGTGGTTTGTAAAAAATGGCGTGGCAGAGCTATCCAAAGTCACGGGAACAGGCTGCATGCTCAATGTCATTACGGCAACATACCTTTCCGTAACAGACCCGCTTACAGCATGTCTGCTTTCGGCAGGAACGCTCGGTATCTGCGGAGAGCTCGCAGACAAAAGCCGCGGCATGGGAACGTACCATATTGAATTAATCAATCAGTTATCCACACTGTCGGATGCGCAGTTGGAACAGTATTTACAGATACAACGTGCGTTATAGGTAATACCTATAACGCACTATTATTTTTGTATATTTGTCAAAGCCGGATTTCCGTGCTAATATCTTAGACATAGAAAACATACATGACCTACTTGTTAAGTATGAATAACAAAACAGGAAAGGCATACAGACAACATAAAAATAAAAAATGATTTTGAAAGCCGTGTAAGCAGGCGGCAGAATGGAGGACAATATGAGTACATTAAAAGAAAGAAATTTAAAATTTGAAACAAAGCAGCTTCACGTAGGACAGGAAAGCGCAGATCCGGTTACAGATTCAAGAGCTGTGCCGATTTACCAGACCTCTTCTTATGTGTTCCACAACAGCGAACATGCAGCTGCAAGATTCGGACTGACAGATGCCGGTAACATTTACGGAAGATTAACCAATCCGACAGAAGACATTTTTGAACAGAGAATTGCAGCACTTGAAGGCGGTGTAGCAGCGCTTGCAGTAGCTTCCGGTGCGGCAGCAATCGCTTATACATTCCAGAATCTTGCACAGGCAGGCGACCATATCGTAGCTTCAAAGACAATCTACGGTGGTACATATAACCTGTTAGAGCATACATTACCGGCATACGGCATTACAACAACATTCGTAGATGCCAACAACTTAGATGAAATCAGAAATGCCATTCAGGACAACACAAAGGCAGTATTCATCGAAACACTCGGCAATCCAAATTCCAATGTCGTTGATATCGAAGAAATTGCAAAGATTGCACATGAAAACAAGATTCCGCTTGTAATTGATAATACATTCGGTACACCATACCTTATCCGTCCAATCGAATATGGCGCAGATATCGTTGTTCATTCAGCAACAAAGTTCATCGGCGGACACGGAACAACCATCGGTGGTGTTATCGTAGACAGCGGTAAGTTTGACTGGGAAGCATCCGGCAAATTCCCGTCACTGGTTGAACCAAACCCAAGCTACCACGGCATCAGCTTCACAAAGGCAGCAGGTCCGGCAGCTTTTGTTACAAAAATCCGTGCAATTCTCCTCAGAGATACAGGTGCTACCCTTTCGCCAATCCACGCATTTATCTTTCTTCAGGGACTTGAAACACTTTCACTGCGTGTAGAACGTCATGTGGAAAATGCGTTAAAGGTTGTAGATTATTTATCAAAGCACCCACAGGTAGAAAAGGTCAACCACCCATCATTACCGGATGCACCGACACATGATTTATATGAAAAATACTTCCCGAACGGCGGCGGTTCAATCTTCACATTTGAAATTAAGGGCGGCGCTGAAGAAGCAAAGAAGTTCATTGATAACCTTCAGGTATTCTCTCTGCTTGCTAATGTAGCAGATGTAAAATCCCTTGTTATCCATCCGGCTTCTACAACACATTCACAGCTGTCAGAAGAAGAACTGCTTGATCAGGGCATTAAGCCAAACACAATCCGTCTTTCAATCGGTACAGAGCATATCGATGATATCATTGATGATCTGGAAGAGGCATTTGCCGCAGTAAGATAAAAAACTCTTGCACAGCGCGCTGGTTTATGATAAAATGTAAATGTTACTAATAATATTTTCAGGAGGATTATCATGTCGGACGATGCTGACGGTGATACGGCACCTAACCACAGAACAATCAAAAATTTAAATCAGAATGAATGAATACAGGCATGGCTGCACGGATACAATCTTGCAGCTATGCCTTTTTGTGCTGTTTTAGGGAAATACCGGTGTGATAAGCGAAAGGAGTTTTATTTAAAGATGGGTACAGATATTGTATCGTGGGTAATTATTATTTGCTGCATTATGATGTCAGCATACTTTTCAGCGACAGAAACAGCGTTTTCTTCGCTTAACAGGATTCGTATGAAAAATATGGCGGAAAAAGGGAGTAAGCGGGCAAAGCTGGTGTTAAAGCTTTCAGAAAATTATGACAGCCTGCTTTCAACGATTCTGATAGGGAATAATATTGTCAATATTACCTGTACATCACTTGTTACAATTCTTTGTGTCAAGGGATTTGGTGAAGATGTGGGGGCAACCCTGTCAACCGTGATTACAACCGTGGTGATTCTGGTATTTGGTGAAGTTTCGCCGAAAAGTATTGCAAAGGAATCAGCAGAAACGGTTGCGATGTTGTCAGCGCCGCTGTTAAGAATATTTATCTACATACTGTCACCGGCGAATTTCTTATTCCGCCAGTGGAAAAAGCTGTTGTCCTGCATTTTTAAAAGTCAGGATAATAAGGGGATTACAGAAGAAGAACTGCTTACAATTGTACAGGAAGCTGAAGCGGACGGCGGCATTGATAAAGAGGAAGGAAGCTTAATCCGCAGTGCAATTGAGTTTAATGAACTGGAAGCGATAGATATTTTAACTCCGCGTGTCGATGTCATCGGTGTGTCCGTAGAATTATCCAAACCGGAAATTGCAAAGGTATTTGCAAAAACAGGATATTCCCGCCTGCCGGTATATGAAAAAGACATGGATAATGTTGTCGGCATTTTATATCACAAGGATTTTTACAATTACGTCAATAATTCGGATATGACAATCCGTGAAGCCGTAAAGCCGGTGCTGTTTACGACAAAGCATAAAAACATCAGTGAACTGTTAAAAGAATTACAGGTAAAACATATGCACATTGCGGTGATAGTGGATGAATTTGGCTGTACGGTCGGTATCCTTACATTAGAAGATATTTTGGAAGAACTGGTCGGAGAAATCTGGGACGAACACGATGAAGTCGTGCGGGAGGTTGAGCCGTTATCGGAAAATGAGTACCGTGTTTCAGGTAAAACCAATGTCGAGCGCCTGTTTGAATCCCTCGGATATGAGCAGGAATTTGATGTGCAGACTGTCAGTGGCTGGATTATGGAGCTTTTAGAGCGTATACCGGAAGCGGGTGACACCGTAGATTACCGGAACATGCACCTCACTGTAGAGAGTATGAAAGAAAAGCGCGTGGATACGGTAAGGCTGGAAATCCGCCCCGAAAGCCAGAGTGCATAGTGAAAAAAGAAAAGAGGAAGCTGCAATTATGATGACAGAATTAGAGCAGTATTACAATAAATTTAACGAAGAAAAGCGGTTAGACAGCCGTCATGGAAAAGTCGAGTTTATTACGTCCATGAAATATATTCACGAATATCTGGGCGGGGACACGACAAAGAAAATCTTAGACATCGGTGCAGGAACCGGAAAATATTCGGTGGCACTGGCAGAAGAAGGTTACGATGTCAGCGCTGTTGAACTGGTAAAGCACAATTTGGGACTGTTAAAAGCCAAAAACAGCAGTGTAAAAGCTTATCAGGGCAATGCGTTAAAACTCAGACGATTTGAAAATGATACGTTTGATGTGACATTGTTATTCGGACCAATGTATCATTTATTTACTAAGGAAGACAAAGTTCGGGCGCTGTGCGAAGCAAAGCGCGTGACAAAGCCAGGCGGCATAATCTTTGTGGCATATGTCATGAACGAATACAGCATTTTAACATACGGTTTTAAGCAGAAGCATATTGCTGAGTGTGTGAGGGACGGACGCATTTCAGAGGAATTTCAGTGTATGTCTGCGCCGAGCGACTTATACGACTACGTGCGGATTGAGCAGATTGACGCATTGAATAAAGAAGCCGGACTGGAGCGCATCAAAATTATCACACCGGACGGTCCTGCCAACTATATGCGTCAGGTGCTAAACAGTCTGACCGAGGAAGAATTTGGGTTATTTATTCAATACCATTTATCAACGTGTGAGCGGCAGGACTTAATCGGTGCGGCGGCGCATACGGTGGATATTTTAAGAAAGTAAAAGTGTTACTTTTAAAAATCCCGCTTATGCGCCTTGACATAGCGTACAAAGCTTTCCGCCTGCGGGGAGAGCGGTTTTTCCTTGGCATAATTTAAGCTGATATAGCTGTAAATACCGGGCGTTACCGGAATAAATGCAAGTGAAGAATCGTTTTCCTGCCGGGCAGAGTGGTGCATCATCAGCGTAATCCCGGCGCCGTTGCGTACAAGGTCAATCAGCGTTGCACCGCGGTTTCCGGTATAGGCGATGTGCGGTTCAAATCCGGCATTGCGGCATTCACGGATACACAAATCATTTATAAAAGAATGTTCCGGAAATAACAGAAACGTTTCTCCGCGCAGCTGTTCAAACGGCAGATTATCCGCCTTAGCGAGCGGGTGCGTAGCAGGAAGCACGGCGGTCAGGTAATCAATCATATAAGGGATACTGTTAAATTCCTTCACAGAAGACGATTCACTTCTTAAAAATGCAATATCGCATTTGCCGTCCGTGAGCAGTTCTTTTACAAATGTAGAATCGCCCTCAATCGTCTGCAATGTCATATCGGGATTCTCATTTAAAAATCCTGCAATCAGTGCCGTAATCGCGTGCTGTTTCATTGAAGGAATCGACCCAAGCACAATATTGCCGCTGTCCTGATGAATCTTGCGGTGCACATTTTTTTCAAATTCATATTCCAGACCGACCATCTTTTTTGCATATGGTAGCAGCATCTGTCCAAACTCCGTAAGAACAACCGTCCGCGTTGTACGCTCAAAAAGTTCCACACCAATTTCAGTTTCAAGCTTCTTAATGTGCTTTGACAGACACGACTGCGAAATAAAAAGACATTCCGCCGCCTCCAAAAAATTCTTTTTCTCCGTCAAAGTCACAAACTCCTCCAGATACCGAACATTCAAATTCATTAGACAAAACCTCCAACTGTATTATATATAAGGAAAAACCAGCCCACACAAGGAATAAATAAGCAAGCAGCGAAGTCAAGTAACACGTTGAGCTGATTGCTTATTTATTCCCCTATGTTGAGCAGCTTGCTTATTTATTCCCCCTGCGGTGAGTGGCAGACTTTTAAATTGCCTGTAATTAGATGATTGACTTTTTATTCCACGGTGGAATAAATATACCCCAATTATGAATTGAATGTCAACGATAATTCATATAAAATAAACTTGTCAATGAAAGCACCGGACGGCCTTAGCATAGCCCGCAGACCTACCGGTGCAGTAAAATTATAAAACTTTTCATTGCAAAATCACAATAAATATAAAAGAAATGAGGTGCAGCAAGTGAAAAGATATTGGAAATATATCAGACCCTATATACAATACTATATTTTAGGTCCCTGCTTTATGATGATGGAAGTTGTCGGTGATGTGTTACTGCCGTACATGCTTGCAAAGATAATCAATCAGGGTATTGCAGAAAGAAATGTCGTGTATATTATAAAAATAGGCGTCATTATGGGATTTATTGCAGTAATAATGGCAGTTGGCGGTATTTTAGGCGCATGGTTTGCTTCTAAAGCGGCGATGAATTTCGGCGCGGATCTGCGCATGGATTTATTTGAAAAAATCCAGCAGTTTTCCTTTCAGAATATCGACAATTTCAGTACCGGTTCATTAATAACAAGATTAACCAACGACATCACACAGATTCAGAATATGATTATGATGACACTCAGAATGTGTCTGCGCTCGCCAGGCATTTTAATCGGAGCGATGGTGATGGCATTTGTCATCAGCCCGAAGCTGGCGGCGATATTCATTATCGTCCTGCCGGTGCTGGCAGTCCTTATTGTAGTCATCATGCGGCGTGCATTTCCGCAGTTTAGAACCTTGCAGGAAAAACTGGATGCACTCAATTCCTGTATTCAGGAAGGACTGGTGGGTATCCGGCTGATAAAGTCCTTTGTGCGGGGCGACTATGAAGAAATGCGTTTTGAAAAAAGAAATCAGCAATTAAAAGAAGCCAATCTGACGGCAATGAAAACTATGCTTTTGTATACACCGCTGATGACACTGGCACTGAATATTACAACCGTGGTTGTTGTCTGGTCGGGTGGTAATATGATTGTTGCCGGAAATATGCAGGTTGGCGATTTGACGGCATTTACCAATTACATTGTGCAGATTATGTCCAGTCTTACTATGCTTTCGATTGCATTTTTAAACTGGGCGCGTGCCATAGCATCTTTCCGCCGTGTCGGTGAAGTTCTCAATGAAAAGATTGACCTGACGGATGAAAATGCGAAGCATAAGGACAGAGCAGTCTGTGAGGGCAGTGTTGAATTTCAAAATGTATCTTTCCGATATTACAAAAACAGTCCCGAATGGGTCATTGAGAATATCAGTTTTAAACTGGAAGCCGGAAAGACCCTTGGAATTATCGGACCGACCGGAAGTGGAAAAAGTACGCTCGTGTCCATGATACCCCGCCTGTATGACACCGATGAGGGGACGGTGCTCGTTGATGGAATCAATGTGCGGGATTACGGTTTAAAGCCTTTGCGGGAAGGCATCGGTATGGTGCTGCAAAACAATACGCTTTTTTCCGGCAGCATCACTGAAAATTTAAAATGGGGAGATGAACATGCCGATGAAAATGCAGTCCGCACGGCGGCGCAAAATGCACAGGCAGCAGGGTTTATCGACAGTTTTAAAGACGGTTACCGGACCCGTTTAGAGCAGAGCGGAAATAACGTATCCGGTGGTCAGAAACAGCGGCTGTGCATTGCAAGAGCTTTATTAAAGTGTCCGAAAATCCTTATTTTAGACGATTCCACCAGTGCGGTGGATACGGCGACAGAACGCGCGATCCGCGAAGCACTGCATTCGGAATACAAGGATATGACAAAGATTATTATTGCACAGCGGATCCGTTCCGTCATGGATGCGGATGAAATACTGGTACTGGATAACGGAAAGACGGCAGGCTTTGGCACACATGAACAGCTGCTTGCAGACTGTCCGGTTTACCGTGAAATTTATGATGTACAGAACGGAAGGGAGGAGTAACTATGCCGCCAATGGGAGGAGTAACAGGTGCAATGCGCGGTACGAACCGCCGCGGAATCGGCGCTAAAGCAGCCAGACCGAAAAATATGAAGCATACCGTTATGCGGCTTTTTTCTTATATGAAAAAAGATGTGTGGATGCTGGCGGCAGCACTTTTGTGTGTTGTGGCAGGCACAGTAAGTACGCTTGCCGCTTCCTATATGTTAAGACCGATTATTAATGACTATATTATTCCGGCAAAAACATCTGCCGATTTAAAGAAACTGGCAGGGGCATTAATCGTCATGCTGGCGGTGTATTTGTTGGGCGTGATGGCAGCGTATTTACAGAACCGCATTATGCTGGTACTTTCTCAGAAAGCACTGGTGCGCCTGCGTAGTGATTTATTTGTGCATATGGAAAAGCTGCCGCTACGGTTTTTTGATACCCATACCAAAGGAGATTTAATGAGCCGCTATACCAATGATGTCGATGTTATCGGTGAAATGTTAAACAGCACTCTTGTACAGTTGATATCAGGAATCATTACTGTAATTGGTACGCTCTGCATGATGATTTATACCAACATTTTACTGGCGCTGATTACGCTGGTTATTGTGCCGCTCATTTTAAGCGCCGGAAAATTTCTGGTTAAAAAGAGCAGAAAATATTACGTGGGACAGCAGGAAGCTCTGGGCAGATTAAATGCGTGCATTGAAGAAACGGTATCGGGCCAGCGCGTAGTGAAAGTATTTAATCATGAAGACAAAGCCCTTGAAGCTTTTAAGGAATACAACTACGATTTGAGGGACAAACAGCAGAAAGCACAGTTTTTCGGCGGTATTATGGGTCCGGTTGTGGGAAATCTCGGTCAGTTAAACTATGCGCTAACAGCCATGCTTGGCGGAATCCTGTGTGTATTTAAAGGTTTTGATGTCGGAGGTCTGAGTATTTTTGTGACCTATGCAAGGCAGTTCTCCCGCCCGGTTAATGAAATCACCATGCAGATGAATACCGTATTTTCGGCACTTGCGGGCGCAGAACGTGTCTTTGACATTATGGATTTGGAAGTCGAAGATATTTCCGGTAAAAAGCTTGAAAATGTGCAGGGCGAAATCAGCATGGAGCATGTGACGTTTGGATACCTTGAAAATCAGCCGGTTTTAAAAGACATCAGCCTGCATGCAAAAAAAGGACAAAAAATTGCGTTTGTCGGTTCAACGGGCGCAGGCAAGACGACCATTACCAATCTGTTAAACCGCTTTTATGAAATCTGGGAAGGAAAGATTACGATAGACGGTGTGGATATCCGGGAAAACGGGCTGGAGTCGCTGCGCGAAAATATCGCACTTGTTTTGCAGGATACGCATTTATTTACCGGTACTGTCATGGAAAATATCCGCTACGGAAGACTGGATGCAGCTGATGAAGAAGTGATTGCGGCGGCAAAAACCGCCAATGCCGATGCCTTTATCCGACGTCTGCAAAACGGATATGATACAGTATTAGAAGGGGACGGCGCGAATTTAAGCCAGGGACAGAGACAGCTGATTAATATTGCAAGAGCCGCACTTTCCAAAGCACCGGTACTGGTGATGGATGAAGCGACCAGCTCGGTTGATACGATTACGGAACGGCAGATTCAGGAAGGCATGGACGCACTGATGAAAGACCGCACCACATTTGTCATTGCACACCGCTTGTCAACGATACGAAATTCCGATATGATTATGGTACTGGAACACGGCAGGATTATTGAACGCGGAACGCACACAGAGCTTCTGCAAAGACAAGGCCGTTACTACGAATTATATACAGGAAAGGCAGAACTCGATTAAAATGAAGATTTATTTTGCACCGCTTGAAGGGGTTACAGGGCACATTTACAGAAATGCTTATGAAGAATTTTACGGAAAAGGCAGGATTGATAAATATTTTGTGCCGTTTATTTCACCCAATCAGACCAACGGTTTTACGGCGCGGGAACAGCGTGACATGAATCCGGATAATAACGTCAATATGCCGCTGGCGGTACAGATAATGACCAACCGTGCCGATTTATTTATAAATGCGGCACGGCTTTTATATGAAAAAGGCTATACCGAACTGAATCTGAATCTGGGCTGTCCGTCCGGAACGGTTGTGGCAAAAAAGCGCGGGGCGGGCTTTTTATCCGTACCCGATGAGCTGGACGAATTTTTTGCACAGATTTATGAAAATGAGCTGCTTGCGGACAAAAAGGTGAAATTATCCGTAAAGACAAGGCTCGGCATGGAAGAACCGGAAGAATTTGACCGGCTGTTAGATATCTATAACCGTTATCCGTTTGAGGAACTGATACTCCACCCGCGCGTGCAGAAAGACTACTATAAAAATAAGCCGCGGCTGGAATATTTTGAAAAGGCACTGGAAAAAAGCACAAATCCCGTATGCTACAACGGCGATCTCTTTACAATTGCTGATTACAGGCGTTTTAAAGAACGCTTCCCGTCAGCGGACAGAGTGATGATAGGCAGAGGATTTATCGGAAATCCGGCACTCATAGGGCAGATTGCAGTAGAGGAAAGCAGGACTGCCACAACACACGAGGACACCGCGCGCCTCCGTCAGTTTCATGACCGCATTTACCACGAATATCTAAAAATTATGTCGGGCGATAAGAATACGATTCATAAAATGAAAGAGCTGTGGTTTTATCAGAAGCCGTACTTTGACAATGCGGACAAGGCATTCAAAAAAATCCGCAAATCCCGGAATATGGCAGAGTATGAAGCTGCCGTGCAGGAGTTTTTTGCGCAGGCAGTACCCACAGAACGTGATACCGTACAGTTTACCAAATAAACCGCAGACCCTGGCAGTATAATATAAAGAAGATAAAAGGCGAGGTGAAAACATGAAAATTTTAATATACCGGTGGAGTGTTTTTCACCAGGAGGATATTGCAGAAGCATTTGAAAGCTTCGGACATACAGTAGAATATTACGAGGAAATGCCGGACGAGCGGAAAGGGACAGATATCCGAAGACTCAAAGAAGTCGTTGCGGAGTACGACCTTGTTTTTTCTGCCAATTATTTTTCACGGGTGTCTAATGCCTGTCAGGCGCAGCAGAAAAAATACATTGCATGGACGGTGGATTCACCGATGCTGACGATGTTTGACACCTCGGTTTTTAACGAGTGCAATTACATATTTTTATTTGATAAATTTGACTACTACCGGTTTTTGCAGATGGGTGTGAAACATGTATATTATCTGCCGCTGGCAGTTAACGCAGAGCGCGTAAAAAACTGCATAGAAGCAGCGTCCGAAAAAGAAAAGGGAAAATACCGCGGGGACATTTCCTTTGTCGGTGGTCTGTATTATAAAAATTCATACGATGCCATTGAAGATAAACTGCCGGAGTATTTACAGGGCTATTTTGATGCATGCATGGAAGCCCAGCTGGATTTATACGGGGATAATGTGTTTGACCGCCTGTTGACAGCAGACATTTTAGAGCGGCTTTGTGAAATTATTGACTTTCATCAGTCGGATACGGCATTTTCCGATATCAGGCTTGTCTTTTCTTCAACTTATCTGGGTTTTAAAACGGCACAGAAAGAGCGTATCCGCAATTTAAATGCATTGGCATCCCGGTTTGAGGTGAATCTGTATACAGACAGAACCGATGACAGACTTCGCGGCGTGCATGTAAGGGAAAGTGTGGATTACCGTGAGGAAATGCCGCTGGTTTTTCACGAATCCGACATTAATATGAATTTTACAATCCGCAATATCCGAACGGGACTGCCGCTGCGGATATGGGATATTTTAGGGGCAGGCGGATTTCTGCTGACCAATTATCAGATTGAACTGGGGGATTTCTTTGAAAATGGAAAAGACCTCGTTTATTATGACAGCTTAGACGATATGATGCGCAAGGCAGAATATTATCTGGACCATGAAGATGAAAGAAAGACCATCGCACAAAACGGTTTAAAGAAAATTGTACAATATCACACATATGAACATCGCATTGACGTGATATTAAAGACGGTATTGTGAATAACCATTACTTGTACAAAAACTTTCTGTATTTCTCATAGGAAAATTCAATACAGTAAATACAGAGAAGCACACAGGGCTGCCGAAGTCAAGTGACAACGTTGAGGCAGCCCTGTGTGCTTCTCTTTTAAAACCTTGTATTAAATTTTCTTTCCACTAAAGACACCGTTATATTCTCCAAATAAACTCTCCTCAATCTTTCGGAGCATTACTGTCACATAATCTCCCTTAAAATTCAGACTGAAAAAGAGATTGCCGATGGCGGAATCAATAATCTGAATCTTAACCAGTAGTGTGTTTTCCATGCGGAAAGCTGCAGAAGCGGCATATTTTAAATCATAGTCCGGGAACTGACCGAAGGCGTTATAACCCAGTCCGAAGGAAAGGGTATGGACACCGGAAGCATTTTCATAGGTCAGTGTTCCGAGTCCGGTATCGGTGGCAATATCCACCTTCATCGTCTTCATCTGGCAGATGTTTTCATCCATTTGATAAGTTATACCGTTGATATCCGCCAAAACGGGTGAAGTCAGACTGCCCGGCAGAACAAACAATGTTCTTGTATTACAATATTCTAAAAAAGCGGCAGTGTATTCCGGTGTGGCAGCAGGCAGGGAATCCGTGGCGATTTTGTCATAAATTTCATGCCAGAAGGCTTCGTAAATGAGCTGTACACCGCCCTGACGTCCTTGTGCATCGGCAGTTGTTACCATGAAAATATCTTTATCCGGCACATACAGTGCAAGTTGTCCGCCCATGCCGAATAAAACATAGCCGTTATGGCGTGTCATCCAGATTTGATAGCCATAGCCCTGTAATTCTTCAAGTGAGGACTGTCTGCCGTAAGGGTCACTCTGCATAGATTTTGCTGCACGGACATAACCGGCAGGCAGAAGCTGCTTGCCTTGCCATACACCGTCATTGGCAATCAGGTAAATGACCTTTAGCAAATCATACGGTGTGGCACAGAGTCCCGAACCGCCCATGCTGACACCGTTAGGGTCTTTTAAAATATACGCATTGGCAGAGAATCCGATTTCGTTCAAAAATTTAAAACGCAGGTAAGAAAGCAGGTCCATACCGCTTAATTTTTCAATTAATGCGCCAAGTGTATGTGTAGATGAAGTATCGTAGGAAAAATTCGTGCCGGGAACATGTGTCGGTGGTACGGTAAAAAACGAAGCCACCCAGTCGGTAACGCCAGGTGCTTTGTACGTTGTCTTGTCATGACAGGTTCTCATTGTGAGCATATCACGGATTGTCATCATCGCTATATAGGGATGTACACCCGGCTTTGGCAGCTTTTCAGGGAAAAAATCTACAATTTTATCATCAAGGGATAATTTTCCTTCGGCCTCAAGCAGTCCGATACCCAAAGATACAAAGCTTTTAGTGACGGAAAACATACGGTGCAGGGTATCACGTGTATAAGGTTTATAGTAAGTTTCCATGCACACCTTTCCGTGCCGCATAATCAAGGCACTGTGCAGTGGAAGCTGCTGTTCTTCCAGCCGTTTACAAAAATTCATCAGCCATTGGCTGTCAATGCCGACCTCCTCCGGAGTGGCAGTAGGAAAAAGTTGAAACATACAATCCTCCTTGTTTTGCGAAGCAAAATGCGACTGCCCTAAGCAGGAGCAGAGGATTTTACCTCCTTGTTTTGCGAAGCAAAATGCTATGCAGGTTTACCTGCATTTTGCATTTCTTCTTAATATAAAGCATTATACATGGAAAAATATAAATTTGCTAGGAAATTCTGTCAAAATAGTGTATATATAATAGTAATAACGAATAAATACGAGGGTGCTAAAAATTTGTGGAATAAAGATGGAGGCGGAAAAGAGGAAAATATGAGTGAAGGACTTTTAAAAATATTTATAAAGGATTATAAAAATGTGAAAGACATTAAAGTGCGGGAAAACTACGGGATTTTTGCGGGAATTGTAGGAATTATATGCAACCTGATTTTATTTGCATGTAAATTTTTTGCAGGTATCATTACCGGTTCCGTATCCATTTCGGCAGATGCCTTCAATAACTTATCCGATGCCGGTTCATCCATTGTAACGCTGGCAGGCTTTAAAATGGCAGGCAAGCCGGCGGATACAGACCATCCATTCGGACATGGCAGAATCGAATATATCGCCGGAATGATTGTATCGGCAGTTATTATCGTAATGGCAATTGAGCTGTTTAAAGATTCGGTTATAAAAATCTTTCAGCCAGAAGCGATGGAATTTAGCGTTGTATCGGTTGTGATTCTGGCGGGTTCGATCGCATTAAAATTCTGGATGGCATATTTTAATACTTCGCTGGGAAAGCGGATTGATTCTGCAGCCATGCGCGCAACAGCGGCAGACAGTCTTTCCGACTGTATCGCAACCGGAGTGGTACTGGTATCACTTCTGATTACGACATTTACCGGAGTAAATATCGACGGACTGGCAGGTGCCGTAGTGGCGGTATTTGTCTTTATGGCGGGCATTGAGGCCGCTAAAGAAACGGTTTATCCGCTTCTTGGACAGCCGCCGGAAGAATCCTTTGTGAGACAGTTAAAGGAACTGGTTATGGAAGATGAGCATATTATCGGAATCCATGATTTGATTGTACATAATTATGGACCGGGAAGGGTTTTTGTTACCCTTCATGCAGAAGTGCCGTATACAATGAACCTGCTTGCCGCACATGATATTATTGATATTGCGGAACACAGAGTAGCTGGTCAGATGCACTGCGGCATATCCATTCACATGGATCCGGTTGTCAATGATGATAAAGAAGTGGAAGAATTAAAAGAAATGGTGCTGGAAGTTATTGCGGAAATTGATGACCGTTTAAGCATTCACGATTTCAGAAGCACTAAAGGTCCATACCTTACCAACCTCATTTTTGATTTAGTTGTACCGCATCAGTATAAATATACCGACAAAGAGGTACAGGATATGGTTCATAATGCCATTCAGAAAAAAAATCCGAAGTGCTTTGCAGTCGTAACCGTTGAGCGGTCGTATATCAAATAAATCAAATCCATCCGCCGTCAAGCTGGATAACCTGCCCGGTAAGATAGCCGCTGTTACTGCATAAAGACTGTACCAGTGAGCCAACTTCCGCAGGTGTTCCAAGACGTCCGGCTGGAATTTCTTCTATTAAAGAAGCACGTTCATCTTCACTTAAAAAAGCATTCATATCTGTATCAATTGCACCGCAGGCAATGGCATTGACCTGAATATTGCTTGGTGCAAGTTCCTTTGCCAGTGCGCGGGTTAAGGCATTAACAGCTCCTTTAGAAGCGCTGTATGCGGCTTCACAGCTTGCACCCACAATCCCCCAGACTGAAGAAATGTTAATGATTTTTCCGCATTTTTCATGTACCATATGCGGAATGGCAAAATGGCAGCAGTTATAAACAGAGCCGATATTTGTGTCCATCAGCCGCATCCAGTCTGCACGTGACAAATCCTGAAAAAGTCCGATTATAGAAATTCCTGCATTATTTATGAGAATATCTACACCACCAAAGGTCTGTTTAATATCCCCAAACATTTTTTCCGTTTGTGTATAGTCGCTCACATCGGCAGGAAAAATAGCACATTTTGCACCGCCCTTACATACCAGCGCCTTTGTTTCATTTAACTGTTCCACATTCTGACGACAGTTTAAGGCAACCTGCCAGCCTTCCTTTGCAAAAGAGAGTGCAATACCGCGGCCGATACCGCGGGAAGCTCCCGTAATTAAAACTGTTTTGCACATATCTGATATAAAACCTCGATTCTGAAAAATTTCAATATTGTAAATGCCGCATATCCGGCAAATTCCGGATCAAAATCCCCTGGATAAGGGTGTTGTACACTCTCTTGTCTACGCTCTGCTTTGACCCGGATATCATCATATATCTTACAGTAAAAAGAAAAAAGATTCAAACAAATGCACACAGTTGTTGGAATATAAATATTTCTCAAAAAATAATTGACAAAAAGGCGCTTGTGCAACTCTGCTAAAAACAAGAGGCATCTTTACACATCTCAAAAAATTATCGACATTCATTGACAAATTATTCCGAAGTTATCCCCACGCAAAAAGTCCGTTTTTTGCGTGAAAATAAGTTATGCACAGAGTTATCCACATTATCCACAATGGAATGTGTGTATTTCCACAATGGGGATAAGTTTGTAAAACAGAATACATGTTTTGTTAAAAAATCATAAATCGCAATTTTACGCAAAAAAACAGGGCGAAAAGGCTTGACAAATCTGTTGCATAGCCAGTAAAAAAGCCCATCTTATTTTTGAATAAAAAATATCATAAAAAAGAATAAATTGTGTGAATTTGCTTGTCTAAATCCAAAATTGTGTTATAATAAATACATCAGATAGATGGTGTTCATTAGCAATACCACGATGAAAATACACAATAAAGGAGTTGGACATCATGCGTTTTATTATTACAGGAAGAAATATCGATGTTACAGAAGGGTTAAAGTCAGCAGTAGAAGAAAAGCTTGGTAAGCTTGACAGATTCTTTGCTCCAGAAACAGAAGTGAACGTAACTTTAAGCGTTGAGAAGGAAAGACAAAAAATAGAAGTCACGATTCCGGTCAAAGGCAATATTATCAGAAGCGAGCAGGTAAGCAGCGATATGTATGTTTCCATCGATTTGGTAGAAGAAGTTATCGAACGTCAGCTCAAAAAGTACAAGAATAAGATCGTAGACAAGCATCAGAATGCAGCAGCATTTGCTCAGGAATTTGTAGATAAAGACTACAATGATGAAGATGAAGTAAAGATTATTCGTACAAAGAGATTTGGCATTAAGCCAATGGATCCGGAAGAAGCATGTGTACAGATGGAATTATTAGGACATAACTTCTATGTATTCTTCAATTCAGAAACAGAAGAAGTCAATGTCGTATATAAGAGAAAAGGCAACACATACGGACTCATTGAACCGGAACTGGATTAGTTCTTCATAAAACTAAATAAATAAGCGAAAGAAGCCGGCAGTACGGAAGTAGATAATTTTCCGTACTGCCGGTTTTTTATGTCAGACATAATGTAAAATTTATGTAAAACAGAAGAAAGGGCGGGAATCCCAGTGAAAGAGCGGCGCGTTTTACTTGCCTAATTATGGAATGAGTGGTACAATAGAGCAATGTGGCATAGTGTATCAGGGATACGCCCAATCGTTGAAATTGAAATGCCGGTTGCGCGGCGGAATGGAGATTAAAATGGGATTAGCGCAAAAGTTATTTGGAACACACAGCCAGCATGAGCTGAAAAGAATTGCACCAATTGCTGACAAAGTGGAAAGCTATCGTGACACAATGATGGCATATAGTGATGAAGAATTAAAAGGAAAGACCAAAGAATTTAAGGAAAGATTAAAAAAAGGGGAAACTCTTGATGATATTTTACCGGAAGCCTATGCGGTTGTCCGGGAAGCCGGACGCAGAGTCCTTGGCATGGAACATTACAGAGTACAGATTATCGGTGGTATTATTCTGCATCAGGGACGTATTGCAGAGATGCGTACCGGTGAAGGTAAGACTCTCGTTTGTACCCTTCCGGCATATTTAAATGCCCTGACAGAAGAAGGTGTACTTGTTGTTACTGTCAATGACTATCTTGCAAAGCGAGATGCAGAGTGGATGGGTCAGATTCATCAGTTTTTAGGACTGACGGTCGGCATTGTCCTTCATGATTTAAAAGAAGAAGAACGAAAAGCAGCATATGCCTGTGATATTACATATGTAACCAACAATGAACTTGGTTTTGATTATCTGCGTGATAACATGGCAATTTATAAAGAACAGCTGGTACTTAGAAATCTCAAGTACTGTATCATCGATGAAGTCGATTCTGTATTAATTGATGAGGCAAGAACACCGCTTATCATTTCAGGACAGAGCGGTAAGTCTACGAAGCTTTATGAATTGTGTGATGTCCTTGCACGCCAGTTACAGCGCGGCGAATACAAGGGCGAGATGACTAAGATGCAGGCAATCATGCAGGAAGAAATGGAAGAAGACGGTGACTTTATCGTTAATGAAAAGGACAAGGTTGTCAACCTTACCGAGCAGGGGGTCCACAAGGTTGAACAGTTCTTCCACATTGACAACTACGCAGACCCGGAAAATCTGGAAATCCAGCATAATGTGACACTGGCACTGCGTGCACACAACCTGATGTTTAAGGATAAAGACTACGTTGTAAAAGATGATGAAGTTTTAATCGTTGATGAATTTACAGGACGTATCATGCCGGGACGAAGATATTCAGACGGTCTGCATCAGGCAATTGAAGCGAAGGAACACGTAAAGGTTAAAAGAGAAAGTAAGACCCTTGCAACCATTACATTCCAGAATTTCTTTAACAAATTTGAAAAGAAAGCCGGTATGACCGGTACAGCGCTGACGGAAGAAAAAGAATTTCGTGAAATTTATAACATGGACGTTGTTGAAGTGCCGACGAACAGACCGGTTGCCAGAGTGGATTTAGAAGATGCCGTATACAAGACAAAAAAAGGCAAATTCAATGCGGTTGTTGAGTCTGTTATCGAATCCCATGAAAAGGGACAGCCGGTACTTGTTGGTACGATTACAATTGAAACTTCCGAGCTGTTAAGTGAAATGCTCCGCAAAAAAGGTATCCAGCATAACGTGTTAAATGCCAAGTATCATGAAAAAGAAGCGGAAATCGTTTCGCAGGCAGGTAAGCATGGTGCAGTTACGATTGCGACCAATATGGCAGGACGTGGTACGGATATTAAGCTGGATGAAGAAGCAAGAGCAGCAGGCGGTTTAAAAATTATCGGTACAGAACGCCACGAATCCCGACGAATTGATAACCAGCTGCGCGGTCGTGCAGGACGTCAGGGTGATCCGGGTGAATCAAGATTTTACATTTCGCTTGAAGATGACTTGATGCGTCTGTTTGGACAGGAACGTTTAATGAACGTCTTTAATGCACTTGGCGTTGATGAAAACGAGCGGATTGAGCATAAGATGTTAAGCAGTGCGATTGAAAAAGCACAGAAGAAGATTGAAACGAATAACTACGGTATCCGAAGCCATCTGTTACAGTATGATCAGGTTATGAATGAACAGCGTGAAATTATTTACGCAGAAAGAAACCGTGTATTAAACGGTGAAAGTATGCGCAACTCTGTTATCAAAATGATTACAGACTTTGTAGAAAGCGTTGTCAACCGCTGCATCGGAGAAGATGCTTCACCGAAGGAATGGGATTACACAGAAATTAATGAATTATTACTGCCGACCATTCCGTTAGAACCGGTTGTATATGATGAATCGATTAAGAATAAGAATGAATTGCTGCATACATTAAAGGAAAAGGCTTTGAAAATGTATGAAGACAAAGAAGCACAGTTCCCTGAACCGGAACAGATCCGTGAAATCGAGCGTGTCGTATTATTAAAGGTTATCGACAGAAAGTGGATGGATCATATCGATGATATGGACCAGTTAAAGCAGGGTATCGGTCTTCAGGCATATGGACAGCGTGATCCGGTTGTACAGTACAAGGTGATGGGCTACGATATGTTTGATGCCATGACAACCGCGATTACGGAAGATACGGTAAGACTGCTCATGCATATTCAGGTAGAGCAGAAAGTAGAACGTGAGCAGGTAGCCAAAGTAACGGGAACCAATAAAGATGAAGGTGCTTCCGTAAAAGGTCCTGTAAAGCGTGTGGAAAAAAAGGTTTATCCAAACGACCTGTGTCCGTGCGGCAGTGGCAAAAAGTATAAAAACTGCTGTGGAAGACAGGCATAAATATTGATTGTGAGGTATGGAAAGTGGTAGAATTAGACCAGTATCGATACAAAATATCAGATTATGATAAGCCGCTTCAACAGATTAAAAATTCACTGGACTTAGATAATAAGCAGAAAAGAATTGAAGAACTGGAGGCGGATATGGAAGCGCCGGGCTTCTGGGACGATACGGAAAAGTCCCAGAAGGCGATGAAAGAATTAAAAGCCTTAAAGGATTCTTTTGAAAAATATGATGCTTTAGTCCGGGGACTGGAAGATACAAAAACGCTGATTGAGATGGCGGAGGAGGAAAATGATGCCTCCCTTCTGCCGGAAATTGACAGTGAAATTACGACATTTGAAGAACATCTGGAAGAACTGCGCATAGAAACCCTGCTGTCAGGCGAATACGACAGAAGCAATGCGATTCTGACACTGCATGCAGGGGCGGGTGGCACGGAAAGCTGTGACTGGTGCCAGATGCTGATGCGTATGTATACGAGATGGGCGGAACGCAAAGGATACACAACCGAAGTGATAGACTATCTTGAAGGTGAAGAAGCCGGTGTAAAGTCTGTTACGATAGAGATTTCAGGACCGGATGCCTACGGACATTTAAAGTCCGAGCATGGCGTACACCGTTTAGTCCGTATTTCACCGTTTAATGCGGCAGGAAAAAGGCAGACCTCATTTGTATCGTGTGATGTTATGCCGGATATTGATGAAAATATAGACATAGAGATTAATCCGGATGATCTGCGGATTGATACGTATCGTTCCAGTGGTGCCGGCGGTCAGCATATCAACAAGACGTCTTCTGCAATCCGTATCACGCATCTTCCGACAGGAATTGTTGTACAGTGCCAGAATGAACGTTCACAGCATCAGAACAAAGATAAAGCAATGCAGATGTTAAAGGCAAAACTGTATTTGTTAAAGCAGCAGGAAAATGCCGAAAAGACCTCGGATATCCGTGGAGATGTCAAGGACATCAATTTCGGTAACCAGATACGCAGTTATGTTTTACAGCCTTATACAATGGTAAAAGACCACAGAACCAATAAAGATGTGGGAAATGCCCAGAGTGTTTTGGATGGAAACATTGATCCTTTTATCAATGCTTATTTAATCTGGCTGAGTACCGGTAAAAAGGCAGAATAAAAATGCGGACAAAAGAGCAGGATTGTGTGCATAAGATATAGAAATGTGTACACAGCCGGCTGTCAGAATGGAGGAAAGTATGGCAAATTATGTAAAACCAGTTGTATTCCTTTTGGGGAAAGAAATGTATGGCGTGGATATTAATCTGGTGCAGTCAATTGAAAAAGATTTAAATGTTGTTCCTGTGCCGAATTCACAGAGTTATATTAAAGGAATTGTCAACATGAGAAATGAAGTCATTCCGGTATACAGCCTTGCAAGAAAATTTGGAAAAGAGCAGGAAGCAACAGCAGAAAGTACGATCATCATTAGTTCGGGCGGATTAAAGCTTGCACTGGAAGTGGATGAAGTGCTTGAAATTAATGATATTGATGAAAGTCATATTCTGCCAATGCCGTCCATGTTAGTCAAAGCAGATACACAGTATTTGGACCGGGTTGCCAATGTAGATGGTAAATTAATTTTATTACTTGATGTTGAAAAACTGCTTTCAGATGATGAAGCAGAAGATGTGAAAAAAATTACAGAAGAACTGCAGAACGGGTAAAGCTTAAATTGCTGCAAGGGGACATGGAGGTGGCAATGATGAAAAATGAAACAAAGAAGCAGACATTTGACAGAAGTGCGGGGGTTCTGATGTCAATCAGCAGTCTGCCGTCCGATTACGGAATCGGAACAATGGGCAAAGCGGCATATGAATTTGCGGACTTTGTCAGAGCATGTAACCATAAGTACTGGCAGGTACTTCCAATCGGATCAACCACGTATGGCGACAGCCCGTATCAGTCCTATTCGGCATTCGCGGGTAATCCGTATTTTATAGACCTGGATATGCTCGCAGAAGACGGTTTATTGCTAAAAAGTGATATGCTGGCAGTTGACTGGGGTGACGGAAAAGTTCCGGTGCATATTTCAGAGGAAGAAGCCAGAAACGGAAACTTTACGCAGAATACCGATATCGGACTGGGTAATGAGTGTTATGTCAGCTATGAAAAAATGTATCAGAACCGTTTTGCGGTACTGCGAAAAGCATTTGAAAGCTATAAAGCGGTACGCAGTGAAAGCAGGGTAAAGCTTGCGGCAGGACTGCCGGAGTATAAAAAGTATGATAATTTCATACGGGATAATGCAGACTGGATTGAAAATTATGCGCTGTTTATGGCGGTTAAAGAGCATTTTAACGGTGTTGTGTGGTCAGAATGGGATGAGGATATCCGCTTCCGGACCGAAGAAGGATTAAAAAAATACCGCAGTCTGCTCGCGGATGATATTGATTTCTGGATATTTGTCCAGTATGAATTTGATAAGCAGTGGCAGAAGCTTAAAAATTATGTCAATAGTATCGGTGTTGAAATTATCGGAGATATTCCGATTTACATGGGCTATGACAGTGCCGATGTATGGGCAGAGTCGCAATATTTCCAGTTAAATGAAGACCGCCTGTGCGAAAAAGTGGCAGGTGTGCCGCCGGATGCCTTTTCGGATTTGGGACAGAAATGGGGGAATCCGCTCTACGACTGGGATACGCTGGAAAAAGATGATTTTTCGTGGTGGTATCGCCGGATGCACAAATCCGCACAGCTCTACGATGTCATCCGCATTGACCATTTTATCGGCATTGTGAAATATTATACAATCCCTGCGGATATGCCGGATGCAAGACAGGGTGAATACTGCATGGGACCGGGAAAGAAATTAACCGATGTCATCAACCGTGCAATCGGCGATAAAAAGATTATTGCGGAAGACTTAGGTGTACTGGTACCGGAGGTCAATGAACTCTTAGAAGAAAATAACTATCCGGGAATGAAAGTACTGGAATTTGCGTTTGGCGGCGACAGAAAGAATCCGCATCTTCCACATAATTACACACAGAATTGTGTGGTTTACGGCGGAACGCATGACAATGAAACATTGATGGGCTATTTTATCGAGCATCCGGACTGGGAACTCGGTTATGCGTATGACTATTTGGACACAAGGGATAAAGAACGCATGGTAGATCAAGTGTTCCGTGCCGCTTACGGCAGTGTTGCCAATCTTGTCATCTTTGCGGTGCAGGATATTTTAAAGCTTGGCAACTGGGCACGCATGAATACACCGTCCACACTTGGCACGAACTGGAAGTGGCGTGTGAAAAAAGGCGAATTAAATGACAGTCATATCAAAGATATGCGCTATCTGGCGAGTGTCTTTGGCAGAGAGAATGGCTGACAATCAGTACGTTACATGGAATGTTGTCAACGGACACGTAGAGTAGCGAATTGACAGCTGCCATAAGATAAAAAGAACAGTTTCACGCTGAAAAGGGGATATTAAATATGCCCGGCAGTGAAACTGTTCTTTTTGTATGTTCAAAAAATGATAATCGTGTTGGTATTTTTTTCTTGCATTTATCAGTAGAGTATGTTACTATTCTTTGCAGGGAATACAGTTGTCTTCTATAGGCGAACACCAAAAGACATATGTATTCCTCACACAGACACAAACAATAAGATGGTGGATTATGGACGAAAATATTAAATATTATGTTGTAAAGCAGAAAGCACTGCCGGAGGTTCTGTTAAAGGTTGCACAGGCAAACCGGCTTATTGAAACAAAGGGGATTTCTGTTGCGGATGCCACAGAACAGGTTGGTATCAGCAGAAGTTCTTATTACAAATATAAAGAAGATATTTTTCCGTTCCGTGATAACGTGAAAGGAAAAACAATCACATTTGTCCTTTCAATGGACGATGAACCGGGATTGTTGTCACTGGTGTTGAAAAAAGTTGCAGAATTTCACGCAAATATTTTAACAATTCATCAGACTATACCGGTAAACGGCGTCGCATCGCTGACATTGAGTGTGGATATTCTGCCAAGCACCGGAGATTCTTCAAAGATGATTGAGGAGATTGAACAGCTTCCGGGTGTGCGGTATTTAAAAATATTAAGTCGCGAATAGGAAAGGGTAGAGACGATGGCAAAAATTGCAGTATTAGGTTATGGAACAGTCGGTTCAGGTGTTGTTGAAGTACTTGAAACCAACAAAAATTCAATTGAAAAACGTGCAGGAGAAGGCATCGAGGTAAAATATGTCCTCGATTTAAGAGATTTTCCGGGCGACCCGGTTCAGGAAAAGATTGTACATGATGTAGACATCATTATTCAGGATAAAGAAATTGATGTTGTTGTTGAAGTTATGGGCGGCATTGAACCGGCATTTACATTTGTAAAAAAAGCACTGGAAGCCGGAAAGAGTGTCTGTACTTCCAATAAGGCACTGGTTGCGGAACACGGACCGGAGCTGCTTGCAATGGCAAAGGAAAGAAACTTAAACTTCATGTTTGAAGCATCTGTCGGTGGCGGTATTCCGATTATCCGTCCGTTAAACCAGTCACTCACAGCTGATGAGATTACACAGATTACCGGTATTTTAAACGGAACAACCAACTACATTTTAACAAAGATGAGCCAGGAAGGCAGTTCTTATGAAGATGTATTAAAGGAAGCACAGGATTTAGGCTATGCGGAGCGCAATCCGGAAGCGGATGTGGAAGGCTATGATGCCTGCCGTAAGATTGCGATTCTGACATCGCTTGCATTCGGTTCAACCGTAAAGTTTGAAGAAATCCAGACAGAAGGCATTACAAAGATTTCAACAGCCGATTTTGCATATGCGGAAAAGCTTGGCTGTGTTGTCAAACTGCTTGCAACAAGCTTTAAGAAAGATGAAAAGGTTTATGCGATTACAGCGCCATTTTTAATTGATGCTACACACCCGCTCTACAACGTCAATGACGTCTTAAACGGCATTTATATTCATGGAAATGTCATTGGGGACGTGATGTTCTTCGGAGCAGGTGCAGGAAAGCTTCCGACAGCCAGTGCGGTTGTTGCAGACGTTGTAGACTGCGTAAAGCATAAGGGCAGAAATGTCATGACACTCTGGAGTTATGAAAAGTTAGAACTGGGAAGCCCGATGGAAGTAGAACGTACCTTCTTTGTACGGATTAAGGACAGAGCAGTTCTTGAAAAGGCAAAGGAAGCGTTCCGTGCGGCACAGGTTGTTACAGTGGACGGTCTTGACGATGAATTTGGACTTGTAACAGCGAATATGTCAGAACAGGCATTTGCACAGGCAGCAGCACAGTTTGATGTTGCGGGCAGAATCCGTTTTGATAAAACAACCATATAAAAACTGCCGGTTACAGTAAATGAGAAGGAAATGAGGAAAAGAAAATCATGAAGTATTTAATCGTTTTAGGCGATGGAATGGCAGATAAGAATATTCCTGAACTTGACAACCGTACACCCCTTGACTATGCAGACACGCCGGCAATGGATAAGTATTCAAAATTATCCGAAATCGGCATGGTGCGCACCGTACCGGAAGGTATGGCACCGGGAAGTGATACGGCAAATCTTTCTGTATTGGGCTACAATCCGAGAGAATATTATACGGGACGTTCTCCACTTGAAGCGTTAAGCATCGGTGTGGATATGAAACCGACCGATGTGGCACTGCGCTGTAATATCGTTACGGTATCCACAGACGACCTTCCATATGAAGAAAAAACGATTATTGACCACAGTTCAAGTGAAATCTCAACAGAAGATGCGGCTGTATTACTGGAAGCGGTCCGTAAAGAATTAGAAACGGATATTTATAAATTCTATGTTGGAACAAGCTACAGACATTTAACCATCTGGGACAAGGGTGAAGTTGTAGAACTGACACCGCCGCATGATGTACTCGGACAGGTCATCGGACAGTATCTGCCAAAGACAGAAGCACTGCGCGAAATGATGAAAAAAAGCTATGACATTTTATCAAATCACCCAATCAATGTAGAACGCATGAAAAAGGGCTTAAATCCTGCCAATTCCATCTGGTTCTGGGGTGCAGGCACACGTCCGGCACTGGCACCGTTTGTTGAAAAGACGGGACATACCGGTGCAATGATTTCTGCGGTAGATTTATTAAAGGGGATTGCAGTCGGCGCGGATATGAAGGTTGTTGAGGTAGAAGGCGCAAATGGCGGACTCGATACCAATTATGAAGGAAAAGCCGATGCAGCAGTAGAAGCACTGTTAAAAGATGATTTGGATTTTGCATACATTCATCTGGAAGCCCCGGACGAAATGGGACATCAGGGCAGCTTTGAGCGCAAGGTGCAGGCAATCGAAAATCTCGACAAGCGCATTATTAAGCGTGTGACAGAGCAGTTAGAAGCGGCAGGAACGGATTTCAGAATGTTAGTTCTTCCGGACCATCCGACACCGGTAGCCATCAGAACCCATGTATCAGACCCGGTTCCGTATATGCTCTATGACAGTACAAATAAGCAGAGCCACACATGGAATTACAATGAAAAAGAGGCGCAGGAAAGCGGCAATTATATCGACAAAGGATATACAATCATCAATCATTTATTTGAAAAATAATAGAGAAAGGCAGTTACATAAAAATGGTAAAAGTAGTTAAATTTGGCGGAAGTTCATTAGCAAGTGCAGAGCAGTTTAAGAAGGTTGGCAACATTATCCGTGCCGAAGAGAGCAGAAGATATGTTGTGCCGTCTGCACCGGGAAAGCGTTTTTCAGAGGATACGAAAGTAACGGATATGCTCTACAAATGCTATGCCGAAGCAGAAGAAGGCAAAAATTTTGATAAATCCTTAAAGGCAATCAAGGAACGTTACAACGAAATCATCAAGGGGCTCGGCTTAAAGCTTTCCTTAGAAGAACAGTTTGAAACAATTAAGAAGCAGTTTGCTGCAAAGGCCGGCAAGGACTATGCAGCTTCCCGCGGTGAATATTTAAACGGTATCATCATGGCAAATTACCTTGGCTATGAATTTATTGATGCAGCAACCGTAATCTGCTTTGATAAAAATGGTGAATTTGAATCTGAAAAAACCAATCAGGTGATGAGCGAACGTCTTGCAAATACAGAAAATGCCGTTATTCCGGGCTTCTACGGTGCAATGCCAAACGGTCAGGTAAAGACATTTTCAAGAGGCGGTTCCGATGTAACCGGTTCTATCGTGGCAAGAGCTTTAAAGGCAGATGTATATGAAAACTGGACAGATGTTTCCGGTTTCCTTGTAGCAGATCCAAGAATTGTAGAAAATCCAAAGCCGATTGCGATTATTACTTATAAGGAATTAAGAGAATTATCTTACATGGGTGCTTCCGTATTACACGAATCCGCAATCTTTCCGGTAAGAAAAGAAGGAATTCCGATTAATATCCGCAACACCAATGCACCGGAAGATAAGGGTACAATGATTGTAGAAACGACCTGCAGTATCCCGGAATGTATCATTACAGGTATCGCAGGAAAGAAAGGCTTTGTAGCAATCAACATTGATAAGGATATGATGAACTCTGAAATCGGTTTCGGTAGAAAAGTACTTCAGGTATTTGAAGATAACGGTATTTCATTTGAGCATATGCCGTCAGGAATCGACACCATGACAGTCATTGTACATCAGGATGAATTTGTGGAAAAAGAACAGAAGGTGCTTGCAGAACTGCACAGAGCTGTGAATCCGGACAGCATTGAATTAGAGTCAAACCTCGCATTAATCGCTGTTGTGGGACGCGGTATGAAAAACAGTGTCGGTAATGCCGCAAACGTGATTTCTGCACTGTCCAATGCGAAGATTAATGTTAAAATGATTGATCAGGGATCAAGCGAATTAAATATTATCGTCGGTGTAAGAAACCGCTACTTTGAAGCGGCAATCCGCGCAATCTATGATGTATTTATTCCACAGAAGTAAAAAATAAAGAAAAAACGGCAGTTTTTGCAAAGCTGGTGTAGCGGAGTAATCCAATACAGATTTGCAGAAACTGCCGTTTGTTATTGATGCTGCCTATGCACGTGGCTCGACAGCATAGACGGACATATATTCCTGCATATAATTTATTAAACTTGGGTCATGCAGAATGGAAAGCATCATAACAAAGAAAAATAACATTAAAACAATGCCGGAAATGCCAAGACATAAACCGGCAACCGCTTTTCCTTCAAAACGTCCAATGCGGCTGCGGGAAAGGATTGCCAGTACAATTGCTGAAATCGTACATGGCAGACTGATGTAATACACTATGGAAGTCACACAGCCTGCAATGGCTAAAATCAGTGAAAAAGTCGCAAGCTTATCCTTTGGTTTAGACGGCGGCACCGGATAGTCATTATTAAAATAATTCTGATTCGGATGCTGGTTTCCGTTTATATTCTGATTTTGATTTGTATTGTTATTGTCACTCCAGTTATTCGGGTCGTAATTATCCATGAAATCCTCCTTAATTTGCATATATTTATAATCTTATCATAAGGTATGGTGGATTGCAAATCAGCCGCAGCTCAAAGTTGCGAAACCTCTCCCAAACTGGTATAATAATAAGAATTCAGAAAAAAAGGGAAGAAAAAGGAGAACGTCACACGAATGGACATTATCAAGAAGATAGCAGAAGAATTACAGATAAAGGCAACACAGGCGGAAGCCGCTGTCAAGCTGATTGACGAGGGTTGTACGATTCCGTTTATTGCAAGATACCGTAAAGAAGCAACAGGCGCATTAAATGATGAGCAGTTAAGAAATTTAGATGAAAGACTGCGTTACCTGCGCAATCTTGAAGATAGAAAAGAACAGGTAATCGCAAGCATTGAAGAACAGGGTAAATTAACAGACGAGTTAAAGCAGCAGATTCTGGCGGCAGAAACAATGGTACTCGTAGAGGATTTATACCGTCCGTATAAGCAGAAAAGAAGAACAAGAGCGACAATTGCCAAAGAAAAAGGCTTAGAACCGCTGGCGGAATTTATTTTACAGCAAAATACCGACAAGCCGTTAGAGGAGGAAGCCGCCAAGTACATCAGTATGGAAGAAGGAAAAGAAGTAGCCGATGCCAAAGCGGCAATCGCGGGTGCAATGGATATTATTGCAGAGCAGATTTCCGATGTGGCAGACTACAGAACATATATCCGTGATATTACAATGAAAGAGGGGAAACTCATTTCTATTGCCAAAGATGAAAAAGCAGAATCGGTTTATGAAACCTACTATGACTACAATGAAAGCTTAAGCACCGTTCCGGGACACAGAATCCTTGCGATTAACCGTGGTGAAGCGGAAAAGTTTTTAACAGTGAAGATTGAAGCGCCGGAAGAACGCATTTTAAGATATCTGGAAAAACAGGTGCTGACATCGGAAAATGAATTTACAGCGCCGGTATTAAAAGCAACAATCGCAGATGCGTATGACAGACTGATCGCACCGGCAATCGAGCGTGAAATCCGCAGCAGTCTGACGGAAAAAGCAGAAGATGGCGCAATCAAAGTATTCGGCAAAAACTTAGAACAGCTTTTATTACAGCCGCCGATTGCAGGAAAAGTCGTACTCGGCTGGGACCCGGCATTCCGTACAGGCTGTAAGCTTGCTGTGGTGGATGCAACGGGAAAGGTGCTGGATACAAAGGTTATCTATCCGACAGAGCCGCACAATAAGGTTGAAGAATCCAAGCGTGAAGTTAAAAAACTCATTGACAAATATCATGTAACGCTTATTTCCTGCGGGAACGGAACGGCTTCCAGAGAATCCGAAAAAATCATTGCGGACATGATTAAAGAAATGAATTTAAACGATGTGGATTACATCATTACCAATGAAGCCGGTGCTTCCGTATATTCGGCAAGTAAGCTGGCAACAGAGGAATTTCCTGATTTTGACGTAGCACAGCGTAGTGCGGTATCCATTGCAAGACGTGTGCAGGACCCGCTGGCAGAGCTTGTAAAGATTGAACCGAAGTCGATTGGTGTGGGACAGTATCAGCATGATATGAATCAGAAAAAGTTAAGCGAAACCCTGACCGGTGTCGTAGAAGACAGTGTAAATAAAGTCGGTGTTGATTTAAATACAGCATCCGCTTCATTATTGGAATACATTTCAGGTATTTCCAAGGCAGTTGCAAAAAATATTGTAGACTACCGTGAAACTAACGGTAGATTTACGAACAGAAAGCAGCTGTTAAAGGTGGCAAAGTTAGGACCAAAGGCATTTGAACAGTGTGCGGGCTTTATGCGCATTACAGGCGGTGACAATCCGTTAGATGCAACAAGTGTCCACCCGGAAAGCTACGAAGCAGCAAAGAAGCTGCTGGCGTTAATGGGTTATGACAGCAATTCCATTACTTCCGGTGAATTAATTGGTTTAAGAAGCAGAGTTCACAATTTAAAAGAACTCTCCGAAAAGCTTGAAATCGGTGAAATGACCTTAGAGGATATTATCAAGGAACTTGAAAAGCCGGGACGTGACCCGAGAGAAGAAATGCCAAAGCCGATTTTACGCAAAGATGTCTTAGAAATGAAAGATTTACAGCCGGGCATGATTTTAAAGGGAACGGTAAGAAATGTCATTGATTTTGGCGCATTTGTAGACATTGGTGTACATCAGGACGGACTGGTACACATTTCACAGATGAGAAGTGACAGACGTGTCGAACATCCGTTAGACGTTGTCAGTGTCGGTGATATCGTAGATGTCCGTGTAATTGAAGTGGATGCCAATAAAGGCAGAATTGCACTTTCTATGATTTTGGATGAAAAAGAAGCGCAGAATAAAAAGATAAGCAGACCGGCAAAAGACCGCCGGACAAAAAAGGACCGTCCGAAAAAACAGGAAGGACTGAATCTGAGCGGATTGTCAAAATTTATGCACTAAAAAGAGTAAAGATTGTCCGGATAATGCCGGGGCTGAATTAAGAAAGGAAAAGTTATGAGTGAATCGAACAAGCCACAGGGCTTACAGGTGCAGTTTGAAACACAGGTTACCGAACAGGATTTGATGAATTTTAAATTATACCACAATTACCACAGTGTCGGCGGTGTGGCAGGACTGTTGTTTGGGATTGTCGCACTGATTATCTGCGTAGTATCCGTAGGTCAGGTCAACATTTCCTATACACTGATGATGGGCTTTTTCGGGCTCTTTTTTACCGTGTATACACCGATTGGCATGAAATTAAAAGTGAAACAGCAGATGAAAACCGTTGCAGCTTTTAAAGAACCTGTCCGATATACAGTTACAGAAGAAAAGATTTTGTTACAGCAGGGGGCGGTGACCGAAGAAATGCTCTGGGAAGACATTTTTAAGATTAAATGTACAGGAAAAAGTCTTGTTTTATATATTACCAGTGTCCGTGCTAATATCATTCCATTGCGTGACATCGGTGATGAACTGGATGCGTTTCTTACAATTGCAGAGAAAAAATTGAAACCGTTTCAGATAAAAGTGGGAGGCAGATATGGTCATAGAAACAACTAGCGCAAAAGAAACCTTTGAAGCCGGATACAGGCTGGCACAGTCCGTACATCCGGGACAGATATACTGCTTAAACGGTGATTTGGGTGTCGGCAAAACGGTCTTTACGCAGGGCTTTGCCAAAGGGCTTGGAATTGAAGAGCCGATTAACAGCCCGACCTTTACGATTGTACAGGAGTATCATGAAGGCAGATTGCCGTTGTACCATTTTGATGTATACCGCATTGCCGATGTCAGCGAAATGGACGAAATCGGCTATGAAGAATACTTTTTTTCAGACGGTGTATGCCTGATTGAATGGGGAACACTCATAGAAGAGCTGCTCCCGGACAGCACAATAACTATTACGATAGAAAAAGATTTGCAGAAAGGCTTCGACTACCGTAAAATAACGATTTCAAATGGAGAAAAACAATGAGAATTCTGGCAATAGAAAGTTCCGCAGTCACTGCTTCTGTTGCAATTTTAACAGATGATGTACTTACAGCGGAATATACGGTAAATTATAAAAAAACACATTCACAAACACTGCTTCCGATGATTGATGAAATCTGCAAAATGACGGAAACAGAGCCGGAAAGCTTTGATTTAATTGCGGTATCACAGGGACCGGGTTCATTTACCGGACTGCGGATTGGCGCGGCAACAGGCAAAGGCATGGCACTGGCATTGGATAAAAAAATGGCAGCAGTGCCGACACTAAAGGCAATGGCATATAATGTCAGTAAAACAGACTGCCTGATTTGTCCAGTCATGGATGCAAGAAGACAGCATTTATATACGGCATTGTACCGGCTGGACAAGGACGGAAAACCGCAGGAAGTAATGGCACAGAGCCTGTTATCTTATGAAGAACTGGTAAAGCTTTTAAATGAGAAAAATGAACCGGTACTCTTTATCGGTGATGGTGTTGTACCGGCAAAACAGGCATTTGAGGAAGGACTGACCTGTGCCTATACAATTGCACCGGCACATATCTGTACCCAGCGTGCAGGAAGCGTGGCACTTGCGGCAAGAGATATGGCAGAAGCAGGAGAAATCATTTCATCCGATGCGTTCCGCCCGGAATATTTAAGACCGTCACAGGCAGAAAGGGAGTTCAAGCGTGGAACAGTTTCAAATTCGTGAAATGCGTGAAACAGATATTGCACAGGTCGAAGCAATAGAACAGGAAATTTTTTCTGTACCGTGGTCGGAAAAATCTTTTCTTTCCGCCTGCACGACACCGGAAAATATTTATCTGGTGTGCCTTGCAGGCGAAGAAGTTGCAGGATACTGCGGATTGTGGAGTGTGCTTGGCGAAGGCAATATCACCAATATGGCAGTGGCAGAAAAATACCGCAGAAACGGAGTGGCGGAAGCGCTGATGAAAGAAATGGAAGAACGCGGCAGACAAAAAGACGTGACGATATTTTTTCTTGAAGTGCGTGAAAGCAATGATGCAGCGCGCAGGCTCTATGAAAAAATGGGATATGAACAAATCGGTGTCCGTAAAAATTTTTACGAGAAGCCGGCGGAAAATGCCATAATCATGTCAAAAGGCTGGCGTACGGCATAGGAAAGGTGTATACTAAAATTAGAAAAGGAAAGACTAAGAAAAATGTTAGATGTATGTTTACTAGGTACAAGCGGAATGCTTCCGCTGCCGGGAAGATGGCTGACATCGCTGTTGCTGCGTTATAACGGCAGCAGTATGTTAATCGACTGCGGCGAGGGTACACAGATTGCAATAAAAGAAAAGGGCTGGAGCTTTCATCCGATTGATGTCATCTGCTTTACACATTACCATGCAGACCACATCAGCGGACTTCCGGGACTTTTACTGACAATCGGCAATTCCGACCGGACAGAACCGGTAACACTCATCGGGCCTAAAGGGCTTTCAAGAGTGGTTTCCGCATTGCGGGTCATTGCACCGGAGCTTCCTTATGAATTGCGTTTTATTGAATTGAGTGAATCCAGAGAACATATTTCTATCAATGGATATGAAATAGATGCATTTAAAGTGAATCATGCCGTGACCTGTTACGGTTATGCGGTAAATATTCCGCGGATCGGTAAGTTTGATGTTGAAAAAGCAAAGGCACTTGAGATTCCACAGAAAGCATGGAACCGTTTGCAGCACGGCAGTACAGTAGAACTGGAGGGCAGAGTGTATACACCGGATATGGTCATGGGTGCTCCGAGAAAAGGTCTGAAAGTGACCTATTGCACCGACAGCCGTCCGGTAAAGTCTATTTCAGAAAATGCACAGGGTTCGGATTTGTTTATCTGCGAGGGTATGTACGGCGAGAAGGGTAAAGAAAGTAAAGCAAGGGAATATAAACATATGACCTTTGTGGAAGCTGCCCATCTTGCCCGGGAAGCACAGGTGAAAGAAATGTGGCTGACACATTTTAGTCCGTCATTGGTGCGCCCCGCAGATTATGTAGCAGGAATACAGAAGATATTTCCGAATGTTCAGGCAGGTACAGATGGTAAAACGGTAGAGCTTGGCTTTGAAGATTAGGAAAGGGCAGCTGCAAAGGAGGTAGCGTTATGAAAAAGTATGCAAGAGTCACAATCGCAATTTTAATCATGGCAGCATTGGGCGTTGGATATTACTATTACTTGTCCAACAGACAGCCGCGGCAGGATGCAACACAGCAGTCGCTGGTGAATGAACAGCTTGCCCAGTTAAAGACAAAAAATATTGAACAGAATTACCCGGAATCCGTCAAAGAAGTGGTCAATCTGTTTATGCGCATCAGTAAAATGTATTACACATCCAGCGTATCTGATGAAGATTTAAGTGTTCTTGCAAGTCAGGCACGTCTGCTTTTCGATGATGAGTTAAAAAGCAAACAGACCGATGCAGAATACCTTGAAAGTTTAAAGCAGGATATAGCGGATTATAAGAAGGTCAACAGATACATTTCTGATTTCAAACTTGAAGGCAGTTCAAATGTAAAGTACAAGACCTTAAACGGTCAGAAGTATGCTACAATTCTTGGACTGTACTATATCCGGGAAGGCAGCAGACTGGAGTATTCTTATACAAAGTTTACACTGCGTGAAGATGCGCAGGGACACTGGAAGCTCCTGTACTGGGAACTGGCAGATGAATCAGACATTAATGAATAAAAAGTAGGAAAAGGTCATGGAAAACAAAGACGTATTAATACTGGCAATCGAAAGCTCCTGCGATGAAACGGCAGCTGCGGTTGTAAAAAACGGAAGAACGGTATTATCCAGTGTGATTAATTCACAGATTGATATTCACACGCTTTACGGCGGTGTTGTGCCGGAAATTGCTTCCAGAAAGCATATTGAAAATATTAATCCGGTTATCGAACTGGCATTAAAGCAGGCAGATGTCACGCTGGATGATATTACGGCAATTGGTGTTACGTATGGACCGGGGCTTGTCGGTGCATTGCTTGTTGGTGTTGCAGAGGCGAAAGCCATTGCATTTGCAAAGAAAAAGCCGCTGGTTGGTGTACACCATATTGAAGGTCATATTTCAGCAAATTATATCGAACATCCTGATTTAGAGCCGCCGTTTGCGGCACTGGTGGTGTCGGGAGGACATACTCACCTTGTTATGGTAAAAGATTACGGCACATATGAAATTATCGGGCGGACAAGAGATGATGCGGCAGGAGAAGCATTTGATAAAGTGGCGCGTGCCGTAGGTCTGGGATATCCTGGAGGCCCGAAGGTTGACAAGCTGGCCAAAGAGGGCAATCCCCATGCAATCGAATTTCCGCGGGCACATGTTGACGATGCACCGTATGATTTCTCATTCAGCGGAATCAAGTCCGCTGTATTAAACTACATCAATTCCTGTGAAATGAAGCAGATTGAGATTAATAAGGCAGATTTAGTGGCATCATTCCAAAATGCAGTTGTAGAAGCACTTGTTTCAAGAGCAATCCGTCTGACAGAGGAAATGCACATTAAAAAGCTTGCCATTGCGGGCGGTGTGGCATCCAATTCTGCACTGCGTGCGGCACTCACAAGGGAATGTGACAGCCACGGTATTCAGTTTTATTCACCGTCGCCGATTCTCTGCACAGACAATGCGGCAATGATTGGTGCGGCTGCATACTATGAATACATGCGCGGAACACGGCACGGATACGATTTGAATGCCGTTCCGAATTTAAAACTTGGAGAGCGGTAATCGGACAATGAAGTGCAGAATGTCTGCGGAATAGAGGAGCATATGAAAAAAATTGCGGTTGTACTGGCAGGCGGACGCGGCAGCAGAATGAACAGTGACATTCCAAAGCAGTATCTGATGTTAAAAGACCGGCCGGTACTTTATTATGCCTTAAAGGCATTTCAGGACAGCGATATTGATAGTATTGTATTGGCGGCAGGTGAAAATGATTTGGAAATGTGCCGCACACAGATTGTTGAAAAATACGGCATAAATAAAGTCATGGCAATTGTCGCAGGCGGCGCACAGCGGTATGATACGGTATACAATGCACTGAAAGCGGCGCAGGAGCTGGCAATAGATACAGCACCAAAAGAGGTGCTGATTTATATCCATGACGGTGCAAGACCGTGTATCAGCCAGGAAATTATAAAAAACTGCGAAGAAGCCGCATTACGATATGGTGCCTGTACGGCAGCAGTCCCGGTTAAGGATACCATTAAGGTGGTTAGTCCGGAAGGATTTGCGGTTGATACGCCGGACAGAAATACGCTGTGGCAGATTCAGACACCGCAGGTATTCCGCAGTGATATTATAAGCAGTGCGTATACAAAAATGTATGCGGATACAGACAGGGGTACGATTACAGATGATGCCATGCTTGTAGAACGTTATACAGACGTTCCGGTCAAAATGGCAATGGGCGCATACACAAATATAAAAATTACAACGCCGGAAGACATGGGGATTGCGGCGCAGTATCTTTAAAAAATAAAAACCAGAATAGAACAGGTTGTTTAAGAGGGTAATTAGCACAAGGTGCATGATTATAGAATAATGGAATGCTGTAAAATACAGCAGAATGGAGGAGTTACACAATGGAACAGACAATTCCGTATAAGATTTATCTGGAAGAACAGGAAATGCCAAAGCAATGGTACAATGTACGCGCTGATATGAAAAAGAAACCGGCGCCGATTTTAAATCCACAGACTTTAAAACCGGTTACAGTTGATGAATTATCGGCTATTTTTTGTACAGAACTGGCAAAGCAGGAATTAGATGATACAACACCATATTTTGATATCCCGCAGGAAATCCGGGATTTCTATAAAATGTATCGCCCGTCACCGTTAGTACGGGCATACTGTCTTGAAAAGAAGTTAGGCACACCGGCACACATTTATTACAAATTTGAAGGAAATAACACATCCGGCAGTCATAAACTCAATTCTGCAATTGCACAGGCATACTATGCAAAACAGCAGGGATTAAAGGGAGTTACAACAGAGACAGGTGCAGGACAGTGGGGAACAGCACTTTCGATGGCATGTTCTTATTTTGATTTAGATTGTCAGGTTTATATGGTAAAGTGTTCTTATGAGCAGAAACCGTTCAGACGTGAAGTTATGCGTACATATGGTGCATCTGTAACTCCGTCACCGTCTATGAAGACCAATGTCGGACGTAAAATCAATGAAGAATTTCCGGGAACAACAGGAAGCCTTGGCTGTGCGATTTCAGAAGCAGTTGAAGCAGCAACAAGTCAGGAAGGTTATCGTTATGTATTAGGTTCTGTGCTGACACAGGTATTATTACATCAGTCTATTATCGGTCTTGAAACCAAGGCGGCACTGGACAAATACGGTGTAAAGGCAGATATGATTATTGGCTGTGCAGGCGGCGGTTCTAATCTCGGTGGATTAATCTCTCCGTTTGCAGGACAGATGCTGCGCGGGGAAGCCGATTACAAGTTGATTGCAGTCGAACCGGCATCCTGCCCAAGTCTTACAAGAGGAAAATACGCATACGATTTCTGTGATACAGGTAAAGTATGCCCATTAGCAAAAATGTATACACTCGGCAGTGGATTTATTCCGTCCGCAAACCATGCAGGCGGACTGCGTTATCATGGAATGAGCTCAGTCGTTTCCGAATTATACGACCAGGGACTCATTGAAGCAAGAAGCGTAGAACAGACAGAAGTATTTAAGGCAGCAGAACAGTTTGCACGGATTGAAGGAATTCTTCCGGCACCGGAAAGCAGTCATGCAATTAAAGTGGCAATTGATGAAGCACTCAAGTGCAAAGAAACCGGTGAAGAAAAGAATATTGTATTCGGACTTACAGGTACAGGCTACTTTGATATGTTTGCATATCAGCGTTACAACGACCATGAAATGTCAGATTACATTCCGACAGACGAAGAACTGCAAAAGTCACTGTCTACCCTTCCTGTAGTAGAGTAGGGGTATCAGTGTAATCAAAAATCCGGTATACAGAACGGATTCGTACGGATACAGAGTGCCTGCGGTAGGAGAGTAGGAAAAAGACAGGATATATAACTTCGTGCCTGCCGGGCAGTGCGGACGGTATTTGAATAAAATATCCGGCGGAACAGTGAAAGTATTAGAACTGTTTCTGCCGGATATTTTAAATGAAAGTACATTTTTGACAGTCTACAAATGAATTGTCCGGTATATTGAAAACAAAAGAGAGCAAAAAGCGGGGAAAGGCGTAAAATAAAAAGGAAGCATAATATACGTAAAAACAGCGTAAAAAGGCGGTGTGAGAGCAGAAAAACAGCGGATAAATAAAAAAGTTAAAAAAATTGAAAAAAGTTGTTGACAAGTAGCAGGTGAAGTGATATTATAAACAAGTCGTCAGCGATGAGCAACAACGCAGGCATGACAAAAAGAATATGGAGAGGTACCGAAGTGGTCATAACGGGGCGGTCTTGAAAACCGTTTGTCTTCACGGGCGCATGGGTTCGAATCCCATCCTCTCCGCTTCTAAAGCACTTACGTAGATAAGTGCTTTTGTTTTCCTAAGAACTGAATATGGAAAATAACAGACGCCAAGGTGTCGTATCTTAATGATACATTAGGAGAAGTACCCAAGAGGCTGAAGGGACACCCCTGGAAAGGGTGCAGGTCGGTAACACGGCGCGAGGGTTCAAATCCCTCCTTCTCCGTTCGCATCATTGATGTTTCTTGTTTTTGGTTAAACAAACACGATGATGTAAAGAAAATAAAAAATATCAAAAAAGTTGTTGACAAATAATGACAAACATGATATTCTATTAAAGCTGTCGGCGCTGATAAAAAAACGCAGGCAACAATATGAACATTGATAACTGAACAGTAAAACAACCCTGAAAATTCTTTGAAATTTTCAAT